>Ga0315277_10001421_pt1 | contig 34975 bp, 32 predicted proteins | sample YL17G05_15_MG_FD_203695 | JGI IMG/M metagenome (GOLD analysis project Ga0315277, IMG submission 203695) | Sediment microbial communities from Yellowstone Lake, YNP, Wyoming, USA - YL17G05_15 | ecosystem: Environmental > Aquatic > Freshwater > Lake > Sediment | place: USA: Wyoming | collected...
TCCATCGGATTGTAACATAGGGGTACTCGTTTGGATTTACGTTAACGGGCAATTTAAAGTCATGTTGTCCACCAACGCTCGAATTATCTGTTTTCACAGTTACAATGTCGCCCGAAGTTAATACTGAGCAAAAACGGCAGCTGTTATCATAGTTTCCATTAAATACGTCTTGGAGATATCCGATTTTAAGGTTGGAAGTGACTAAAGCCGTATTTGAGCTCGTGGGAGTAGAAAAGTCTGGTACTTCATATATTGTGACTTCTTCATTTTGAAAGGCAATGGGCAGATATTTTAACAGATAATCTCTTACGAATCCTGAATAGCTTGGATTTTGCTCTAACTCATTCTTGTCTGCAGAACTTAAATATACATATTTGACTTGAGACTGCGCCAAAGAATAAATCGCTGTTTCTGGGAATGAAGGAGTGAAGATTAACGACGGGTCTCTATTCACATAGGTCTGTACCTCAGACAGGCCGGCGTAAGATAGAAGGTTATTTGATCTAATCGTTAATGTCAGAACCGAACCATTTGGAGGAGTATTTAATCTTAAGAAGTTGAGAGCGTCCAGCTCCGAGTTTAATAATTTCTGCCCATGAACTGGAGTTGTCCAGTAATTCAAATCAACCGCTTCCTCAGTAAGCAAACCTGGTAGAAAGCCTGAAACCAAAATCATTGAAAGCACAAACCCGATTATTATGCTTTTACTGTTACCTTGAACGTGCTTCAGTAGAGTTTGACCTAATTTTACTATAGTATATGCCGCTAGTATTACGGTCGGTATCATGATGAAAAATGTTAGTCTGTCTTCATAGTAAAAGGAAGGGTAGAGATGTAAAACTCTGGCAATTAGAAAAGATATTAAAATCAATAATATGAAAAAAGAATACTCTTTAATGCTCTTGTTCTTATGAACCAAGTAGATTATTCCAGGCAAAGCTAATAGACCGATTATTCCTAATCTGTCCGGCCAGACGTACCAAGGTACCGTGTGCATTTCAGTTGGCAGATTTCCATAGGTTACATATACCTGAGCCCAAATAATCAACGATAATCCATAGAAATAAGTAATCGCACTTAAACATGCTATTTTCAAAGCCCTTGTTTTATTATGGGTTATTTCAATATTGATGGGACGAGTTCTGAGATAATTCTTTATAAATGACGAGAAGACCGCAAGCACTGCTAAAGCTAAAGCTGCATAGTACAGGGAGAATCCATAATACGTAAATGTATTTCCCTCAGTATAAAAGGATCCTTTTAGAATGATGTCTGGTAAAGCGATTAATATCAGACCGACAAAAATCGATATGGCACATTTTCTGTATGAAGAAACGTCCTCTCGCTTGAAAATTAGTATGGATGCCAGAAAAATAATCAAGAAGAACACAATTTCAGCTACATGGGCGAAGTATCCTAGTGCGATCATAACAGGTATAAGGCCGTAGCGCAGATTTCCAAGTTTATTAGCTCGTTTAGAATAGATTAGCCATATTAAGGCAAAAACCGAAGTTAAAGTGTAAGTGTAAAGTGGATACATTCCCGCAGAGTAGAAAGCTGGAACGAGGTAGCCTGAGTTAGTTCTTGCCATAATGTCGAATAGCTTGTATAGGCTTTGGACTGCTTGACTGCTAGCAAGCAAGTTCGCGCCTAAGATCAACCCAAGTCCTTCGCCAAAAAAACCGAGTAAAGTTGCAATAATCGGGATTTTCTTATGTCGTGACTTTTCAAAAAAAGCTGAGACCATCACATAGAAAGAAAAAATCGGCAAGAAGGTAATTAGGATACTTATAAACTGAAAAGCGTTCACGTAGGGAACTCCCGATACGATGAAAAATTGGGCGAGAAACACAAAAGGCCAATAAGGATAACTCGATCCCGGCCCAATCGGACTGAGAGGCAAAACGCCTTTTGTGAATGAAACTGAGTAGCCAAAATAACCATTTACATCTCCGTAATCCCACGTCAGATTTAGAGAAAATTTGGCGAGCATCAATATTGACATAAACACTAATAAAGAAATCAGAACTAACTTTTCATTTAAGCCAAAAGAAATCTTTTCGCTGTTTTTAGGTCTCTCTCTGTTTATGAAAATGTAAGGCATTAATAGAATCACATTTAGAAGAATTATGGAGAATATTCCAAATTGTTGAATGCTCGATCCTAAAGCGAAGCTCAGAAGGCCTAGGAATGGAAGTATGAGCAGACTAATTAAGATCGAAACAAGCATTTTCTCTGTTGCCGTTAGTTTTCCGTTTTTGTCCATCAGACTCAGGGTCATATAGCCTGGGGAGAACAAAGTCAAAAATGAGCTCAGTAGGAGTCTTAATATATTAAGTGGAGGAATGGCGTTCCAAGAAATGAACTCAACTGTTTCAGTAATGGGATGAATAAGCAGTACGCTTAGAACAGATAACACGACGAAACAAGAAAATAACGCTTTTCTGAGCCTCGAAGAAGCAGAATTGTAGCTTACCTCCTTTTCTTCACGAACTACGTACCTATACGCCAAGAAAAATATAATGGCGATCATAGGAGCTATGAAAAACCTTTCTGGAACCATCAAAATCTTCCAGAAAATTACTGCCACGAGAGATGAAAAGAAGAGGCCGATTATCTCTATTCTGTAGTTCATGAAACCCATCTGTTTCTGAAAAGCACGTTTCTATTAAGAAAATGATCGTAATCAACTTTGTCTTTGTAAAATAGGTTCCAGATGATGCCTAAAAATGGAGAATTACCTTTAATCATAAGTTTCTTAATTTGGTCATCAGACACCCTCCGGACTAAACATTGCACCTTTAGCCTTTTTCTCCAAATATGTCGAAAATTCAGCATAACCCACGACAACGCCCGTACTCTTGATAAATTATACGTTTTCTTTGAAGGAAAGGGGAGAGAAATCAAGAACATGATTAATTCAACTGATATGTTAGTGATTCCGCCCATTAACAGGTTCCGCATATCATAATTCTTAATTAGCATGATGAGGCTGTTCCTCGAATTGTAATAGTAACCTTCTTCTGAACCTTGAACGTTTTTTCTTGTTCCCGAACCAAAATGGTAAACAGTAGACTTGGGTACAAACATGACTTTATAACCATTTAATCGAATTCTCCAACCCAGATCCAGATCTTCACAGAGCATGAAAAAAGTTGGATCGAAATAGCCTACCTGTCTTAAAATTTGTTTCTTGACAATCATAGCAGCTCCTCTTGCAGAAAAAATCTCATCTACTCTTTCATATTGACCTTTATCCTCTTCCTTGCAACCTCTCATCCATCCTTTTCCGTAGCAATTGAGAAAGTCGCCTGCGCTGTCAATTGTTTTACGGTCAAATGACAGTAGTTTGCTTTGTGCTGCACCTACGGTCTTATCAGACTGCACAATTGTAACTAATTCTCGTAACCATTCTCGGTCAACTTCGGTATCGTTGTTCAGAAAAAGCACATATTCTCCCGTGGCTGCCCTTGCTCCAGTGTTGTTTCCTTCAGCAAACCCCAGATTTGACCTGCTAGTTATGATTTTTAAATTCCTGTATTGCCCAAAGCTCCTTTGTACTGATTCTAGGCTTCCGTCAGTTGAGGCATTGTCAACAAGAATGACTTCAAGGTTTGCATAACGACTTCTTGAAACGGAATCTAGGCACTTGTTCAAGAACTCTTTTCCGTTGAAATTTAAGATGACAACTGAAACCATAGGCCATGCGATAGAATCTCCCCGGGCGCCAAGATTGTTGTCATTTTTTCTTAACGACGACAAAGTACTGACCTCCGTCTAGTAACTCAAGACGTGTACCGAGAGATTTTATCGTCAGTTGATCCAATAAGAAAATAATATTTAGTACCATCCGATTTGCAACGAGTTTCCTAGAAATCTTACCCGTTAAATAGAGGAGTAAAGTCATGACAGGAGAATAATTCTGGTGAAAAGTCACGAGTTGACCGATTTTTTGCACATTTTTCATGAAACGCTCTTTGTCTAACCCATTTTCATGTGGACTTTGTTCTTCGAATTTTGTCTCAAACGCTCTGGAAAGGAAGTGCTGAATGGAACTTTCTTTTAGCATATTTTCAGCAGCAATGAAATATCCGTTTTTGCTCACGAAATTAGACAGCAAGAGAGCATTCTCTTCTGCAGCGGGCAAGTGGTGTATTACGCCTAAACAGAGCACCACGTCAAAGACGCTGGTTCTGAAAGGCATTTCGGAGGCAACACACTGAACAAAATCTCCGACCTTAATGAATTTCTTGGCAGTCCTCAAAGGTTCAAGCGCAATGTCAGTACCTACATAGAAGTAGCTGTGTTGAAGTGGGTTTAAGCAATCTCGAACCGAGTACGAAGTGCCGCAGCCGACTTCGAGTAAACGCTTTCCATTGGTCTTATCTTTCAAGAAGCGAAATATGTGTTTTTCTCGTTCAAAAATTCTATGGTCAAAGCGTGGTTTAGGAGAAAGATAAGCCTTCTTTTCCCAATAGCTCTTTTCTTCAAGCTCCCAAGTCGCAACTAGCTTATCTTTCTTCGTATACCATCATTGCCTCGAGTTTTCTATGTTTTAAAGTGGGGTTTGTAAGTTTTCGGGATTGTCTGCTCGATGCTTTCAACAAATGCTTATCTAATTCGGTTTCTATTTCTCAATAAGCTCTATTAAGATTGACTTTAACTCTTTTCCTATAGCCTTCGGAGCAAGTTTCTCCTTGAATAGCCTATAACCATTTTCAGCTATTTTATCACTTAACTCTTTATTCTCCTTCAGCGTCAGAATGGCTTCTGCAAGTGCCTCAGGATTAGCCATGGGAACAAGTATACTGTTTACACTATCCCTCAAGATCTCCCTTGCTGCAGGTGAATCGCCTGTGATCAAAGGTTTTCTCATGGCTAAGGCCTCGACGGCTTTGTTAGGTATTACTCTTGGGGCTTTCTCAGTATTCCCGAAAACACCTAAACAAACATCTGCTTTTGCAACATAATTAGGGAGCTTTTCGTACGGAACCCAGTTGGGAACAAAGGCTACGTTCCTAACATTCAACTTTTTTGATAGTTCAAAGTCCTCGCTATATGTCTGTCCGAAACCTCTTAATTCAAACCTTATATCGCTATGAGACTCAAGCAATTTAGCAGCTTTAATAATATACTCCACTCCTTGCAACGGAATAAAACCACCCCAAAACACAACAGAGAAATAATCGCCTTCTTTCTTCTTATTCTTCCTAGGATAAAAAACGTCATCGTCAGAGCTAACCAGAATCCGTCTGAATCTTCTGAAATCAACACGGTAAATATTCGAGTAGTAATTCATGTGAGCAATAGTGTCGGACAAAACTAGGTCAGCATTGTGCAAAGCCAAATAGTCCAAAATATAAAAAAGCCTAGCCCTAAGGGATCGCTCATCAACTATTCGTCTGTCAATTACGCTCGTTTCGTAGAGTGCTAAAACCGCATCAAACACAACCGGCTTTCTGGTCATTTTCTTGACAACAGGCACTAGTGGCTGGCCATAATAGTCTCCTCGCGCCCCAAGAATGACAACATCGAACTCTGAGGGTCTGTATTTCTGCAATAACTTGATATAATCTAAGATGCGATTAGATGAGGTTGAGTTGCATTCGACTACATTAACGTCGCAACCTCGTAGACCTTTAATCATTGTTCTGCTTCGAGGATGGTGCGTATCATAAGGACCGAAATAACAGACTTTCATTTGTCTATCGCCTATCCAAGCTCAAAAGAAATCGTTTGCAGACGAAGTTTTACTAAGAGTGGGAGGCTTATTGATTTTATTTCTTCGCATCGGCGCGCGCGCTTCAGAACACCAGCAATCGTCTTGGCGTTGTTCCGGTTTTCGAATACACTCTTCTCTTTTTTCCTTGGGGCGCGGGTTAATATTCCTAGAGCTTACTAGTCAATAATTTTTCGGTAGGTGTCTAGATACTGATTGCCGATAGTCTTCCAATTCAATTTTTGTTCGACTAGAAGCCTTGATCTTTCGCTCATGTCTTTGCGCAGCTTGTAATTAGTGATCAGTTTTTCTAAATATCCGCCAAGTTCTGTTGTATTATCAGGTTCGAATGCGAATCCATTGCCATACGCTATGGCGAATTTTGCGATTAAGGAGCGTTTAATAATTACGGGTAAACCCGAGGAGACTGCTTCTATTATTGAAATGGAAACACTGCCGGGCCATACTGCGATATCGCTTGCACTGTAAAAATTCGGAAGCTTTGTTCTGCAGACCGATGAATGAAAAATGACGTTCTCTGAAATCCTCAAATTTGCGCAGAGTTCTTTAAGATATTCCATGTAAGGCAACTCTCCCTTGCCTACAATTAGCAACTTCACCTTTTGATTTTGCCTTATGATAAGGGCTATTGCCTTTAAGAGTACGTCGAGTTTTTTTGATTGGATTATCTTGCCACTATAAACTACTACGACATCCTCAGCAGATAACCCTAATTGGTTTCTCATGTTAATTCTGGTTTTTGCATCGAATTTAAAGAGTGCAGAGTCTGCCCCCAACGGTATTATAGTTATTTTTCGGTCTGGAAGATTAAACATTTGGAGCAACACTTTCTTCCAGCCTTCATTTATTGCAAAGAAGGAAGCGGTTTTATTTTCCACGTAGCGCTCGGTGACTATTTTAGTGAGAGCATAACCTAGATTTGCAATAGTAGATTTGATCAAGTATTCTCCTGTTACGAGACTTCCTACGATCTTGTACTTTGACAAATGTTCATAACTGATGAAAATCAATGACAGCGGTGAATATAATGGTTGGCAGTGAATTATGTCTGGTTTTTCCATTTTAATGAATTTGATAACGTAGGCAATTACGCTGAAATTGGGCACATGTATGCCGTTTATGGCTACGATAGGCGGCACGCTGACAACTTCAAAGCCTTCATCGAGTTTTGTCCTTAAAACGTGCTTACTCCAACCAAACGTAAATACGTATACTTTGTGACCAAGCTTCGTTAGTTCCCTAGCCAAATAGTACTCTAGGTATCCTTTGCCCGGATCAAACTCTTCAACCGTAATCACGATTTTCATTGTGTTTTTGCCACGAAAGCGCGTGTTCTCTAACTATTTTTCGTAGACCTTTTCTAGTTTTGAAACTGTTTCTGAAATGTTGAATTTTTGTATTACAGTTTTGCAGTTTTCTCTGAAGGTTTTCTGTTTTTCTCGATCCATCAGCATTTCAAGCAACGCCTCTTGCAGACTGTGCGAATCTGTTTTAACAACCAGGCCGGCTTTATCTCTAAAATACTCTGCGATACCACAGTTTTCAGTTAATATTAGTGGCGTCCCACACGCCACGGCTTCAAGAATGCTCATTGGAAACGTTTCATATCTTGAAGGCAAAACATACACATAGGCGTCAACGTATGCCTCTAGCTTGTCCCTACCATACAAGGGTCCTGAAATCAGCACGCTGTCCTCTATCTTTAAAGCCTTAATCAAAGCTTCAAGTTCACCAAGATAACCATCGTCAGGGCCAACGATAACAAGCCTGACACCGTCCAATTTGTCAATCAATTTTGCGAAAGCCTTAACGAGGATGTCAATCCCCTTTATCTTGTGTATTCGGCCCAGAAACAACACTATTTTCTCATCATCATCTATGCCAAACTTTTTCTTGAAAACTCCTTTAGAAGGCAGATCGGCATATTCAGACAAGTCTATTCCATTAGGTATGACTTCAATTTTCTCTTCAGACACACTCACTGCCTTATACTGTTCAGCCTCAAGTTGGTTTAGAGCAATTACTTTCGAAGCGTCCTTTAACAAGTCTGCACCAAAGAAAACATCATAAAGCCACTTCCTAGCTTGCCTACCTATCTTGGGTAAAGAACCGTGGGCCTGAAGAACATATGGAACCCCGTATTTCTTAGCAAACTTGTGGACAACAATGTTTTGATACGTTGTATACTCATGAGCGTGAACAACATCAAACGACTTCAAGTCAGACTTCATCTTCTTAGGTAGGTCAAGAGTTACGAAAAGTTTTGACCACCTAACAAAGAACATCGACAAGTTTCTGAAGTAGCAAACGCTCATGCCCTCAACTTCACCACTTTCAAAGCCAAGCCTATTCTCAAAATCCTTAGCATCAGAAGTGAAAACAACAACCTCATGACCACGCTTGACCAACTCCTTCCCCGAATCAAACGCAACTTTAACGGGTCCACCAAAAGCTTCGGCTGGATAAAAGTAGGGTGTCACGAACAGGATTCTCAAATTTCCGATGCTCTTCTTTCTATCAGCTTTTCAAAGATTTCTTTCATCTTGAAACCCACGGCTCCAACGGACGCCTCAGTTTCCACGTATTTTCTTCCGTTTTCACCCATCATCCGGGCCAGTTTCGGATTTTCCTTCAAACTTATCACAGCTTTGGCGAAAGCTTCGTAATCCCCAGGTTCAACAGCCAACCCTGAATTGGTCTCGTTCACATGGTCCTTAGGCAAACCTTTGCTACAGCAAATTATCGGCTTTCCCACCGCCTGGTACTCGTAAAGCTTCGACGACATCCCGCGATAAGGCATCTTAAACTCGGCAAGAGGCAAAACCAACACGTCAGCTTGATTTAAAAGCGTAGCCACATCTTCCCGACTCAAAAGCCTATCAATAATCTTCACGTTCTTCAGGTTCAACTCGTTAATTCTAGAACGCATAGAACCCAAAAGCTCACCCGTCCCCTGAACAACAAACTCAATATCGCCATCCACTTCCTGAACAATCTTGGCAGTTTTAAAGATCTGCTCAAAATCGTAAGCTACAGAAAACGCACCAGAATACAAAACAACAAATCTCTTCCCAGGTTCCTTGGGCACGACTGGCTTGAACACGGACAGGTCCACGCCACCTCTGACCACGTGAATGCGACTCCTGTCCACCCAGTAGGTTTTTGACAAAACGTCCACATAACCAGGGCTTACAGGCGTCACCGCATCACCCTTAACCAAAAATAGCCTATAGACCCACTCAGCGATTCTAAGAACCAAAGACCCCTCGTCAATAAGATGAAGATCAACCAAATCCTCAAGCGTCAAATCATCCTCATTCAAAGCCACAGGCGCCCTCTTCACTCTACCATAAACCAAACCAGGAACCCAGCTCGACGCCCACACCGCATCGACCCTTCCCACAAAGGGCAGAGCAGACAAAGACGAAACCGCGAAGGCTCCTATCAATAATAATCGCTTAAAAATGCCCTCCGACCTTATCGGAGGCATAAAAGTTCTTATCACCTTGATTTTGCCCATCCATTCCACTTTAACCGGCTTCCACCTGTACTCCGCAGGTATCTTTCCATGCGGATAATGCGGATAGGCAACTACCGCCGTAACTTTGCAGTCGTTTAATGCCAAACCCTTTGCCATGTTGTAGGCTCTAGTGGCTGAACCGCCGATGTCTGGCGGAAAGTATTGAGCTATGATGAGCACGTTCAAGGCGGATAACTTGCCTCGTTCTGCATTGTCAAGGGCACTTCAAGCTGTTGGCTCTCTTCAAAGCCCACAGCATTGTCTTGCGAAACATCTTTGTTTTCGGCGGCACTTCGATAAAGCCTTTGCACTGAATTGATTATCTCGACGGCTCTGTTGATGTTGAAATCAATCGCTTGGGCATACCACTCGATCGACTTGAAGCGAGGCTTGTTCTCCTCTTTTATCAGTTCATACGCTTCTTCTCTGCTCAGCTTGCCCTCACGTATCTGATGGCTTCTGAAAATATCAAACTCTGTGAAGCCCGCCATAGTCATGTAAATGTAATTGTAGAAGGAAGCCGTGCCATCGTCTATGCGCCAAGTCGCCATCGTATCCGTTTCTCTCTCCCAATCAAACTTCTTCGTCACGGTCGACAGTATCTTCTTCTCATCCCAATCTAGGTAATGGTACAAATACAAGTAATCATCCCGCAAAACGTACGAGGAATAGTACGCAAACAAAGTGTCTACCATTGACCTGTTGATGTAGGCCGGATTCCTAAGGTACTGCCTCACATAATAAGACATAATCTTCAGCTTATTGACCAGCGAAATCCCAGTCATCCTGCTCAAAGCTTGCCTGCTGCCCACATTCACTTTACAAAAACCATACTTGAAAAGCCCCGTGCCCTCCTCCGCCTCGTAGCCGCCGCAGAATACGAACAATTTGACTCCGGTCTGTTTGCGCACCTTGTGGAAATAATAGTAGAACTGCTTGTCCCCAGCCATCAGTATGGGAACCATGCCCAAGTCGGGTTTCCTAAGCCAAGCCTTCAGATTCTTGCGAATGTTCTCTCTCTTTCTTCTGATATCAGCAGAAACAACTATTTGCTCCACGCCCATTCTCCCGCACACTCTCGCTTGATTCCGACGGGCGAGGTCGTTCACCATGCCCCAATCATACGTGAACGCAATGGGGTGCATTTTCAGACGGTTCTTAAAGTAGTCAAGACCGTAAGAACTGTCTCTTCCACCGCTGAAACCCACAATGCAGTCTGGCTCTTCCGAAGCACTTCTGTACTTTGCAACAAACTCCTCCAACGCCCTTTCACCCTTAAGAAAACTTCCCCTGTGTTCGTAGTCCCTACAGTAGTTGCAGACGCCTGCTTCATCAAAGGTGATGAAAGGCATTGTCTCGGGCAGAAGACACCTAGAACATCTTTTCAATTTGATTTCACCAGAATAGAGACTCTGCCAAGTCTGCATCATCGCCTGTTTGACATCGTCTCTAAGCAAATACGCGTCTATGCTAGGAGAACCCATCGTGACCTCCGGATCATAAAGCTCATTAATCTCAAGCCTCGGAACAACAGCAGTTTCAGTTGAAGCATCACTAGCCACGTCTTCCTTCAAAGCGAACAAACGCATTTCCATTCTATCTAGGTCAATCAGATACCCTTGCCCAGGCTTAACCTGCGATATTCTATTCTTGTCAAACAGGGTCTTCATGAATCCGCCACTAACAAACTGTCCAAGAATGTACTTTTCTGAAGCGAAGACCAATATCTTTCCATCGCGGCTCTTACAGGTGTAGAGTGAACCCGTGTTTGTCGCGAGCAAGGCAGTGTTGACGTCATCAAACAACACCGCCACGGATGCTGAGCCCTCGATATGCTTGAAGACGTTTCTAGCCGCATCTGCTAAAGATTCGCCTTCTTTTCGAAACATCTGCAGTAAACTCAGGAAGACTTCCGTGTCGACGTCGTACCGCTTTTTCAGCATCGTAAATGATTTCCAAAGTTCTTCGTCATTGACTATGATCCCATTGTGAATCCCAACAGCTCCATCCTTGACCACTGGTTGATTGTTCGAGTTTATCTCACTCAACCCGTTAGTCGCCAAGCGAGAATGGCCGAAGACCACAAGAGGAGCCTTGAGCTGGCGTTCAACATATCCCTCGTGTTTTATTGCGTTTTCAAAAAGGTTCTTGTAGTCAGGCGATTTGATCAATTTAGACGCTGAGACAGGTTCCTTGAAGACGCATATTGACTCGTTGAATCTTATAGCAATCCCTGAAGCTTCTTTACCTCGGGACTCTGACAATTTGAACATGCGATTCACGATACGCATGAGCTCGTCGGCGGACAGGCTAAGGTTCTCACCAATTAGAATCCCGAATATTCCGCACAATCTATGTTTCTACTCCTGAGTCAGACCATGGCGAAAAGATTAGGAAATCAGGACTTTGCATGACTCTATGTTTTCTTGGTTTTCTCTGATCCATTCGTAAGTATCCTTTAGACCAGTCTTAATGGTGGTTCTTGGTTCGTAGCCAAGAATTCTTTTAGCCTTTTCTATAGACGCTCTGCGCTTTACCACTTTGTCCCAGTCTCTTTTGGGTTTGTAGATTATTCCGGCTTTATTATCTGTGAGCTCATTTATCCAACTGGCTAAATCGATCACTCTGGTCTCGGTTTCAGACGCCAAGTTAATGGCTTCACCCACCGCTTCTTTTACAACTCCCATCTTGAGAGTCCCGTCAACGATATCCTCAACAAACGTGAAGTCCCGAGTCTCCTCACCGGTTCCAGTGATTGGCAAAGGCTGCTTATGCAGAGCACACCAGACAAAATTCGGAATAACATTCCTGTACTTGCCCGGCACCTCCCCGGGACCATACACGTTAAAGTATCTAGCGATGGCCACAGGAAGCTTGTAATAATCATTGAAAAAGTTGCAGTATAGTTCTCCCACAAGCTTGTTCAGTTGATAAGGCGTATCCAAATGAAGCGACACAAAATCCTCTTTCAACGGCAAGGGCGCTTGACTTCCGTAAACCGAGCAGCCCGAAGACGCAAACACAAATCTTTCAACTTTCGCCAGATTCGCATGTTCCAACGCTTTCAGGGTTCCGAGCCCGTTAACCAGAAGGTCCGCTTCAGGATGGTCCACACTGTTCTGGTTGGCAAAGTGGGCTGCAAGGTGAAAAACGTAGTGCGGCCTGAAGCTGAAAGCCATCTTCATCCTCTCTTCGTCTAGAATACTGCCCTTCACGAAGACAACTCTTTCATCTCTTGGGAGGTTCCACTCGCAAGAAGCCGATAGGTCGTCGATAACCGCGATCTTCTCTGGCTCTGCCTTCAAAAGAGTCTTGATAAGGTTGCTGCCGATGCAGCCTGCTCCGCCGGTAATTAGAATCCTTCTGTTCGTATAATGCTCTAAAACTTCTTTAGACTCCATGGTTGCCTCACTTCGCATACAGTTTCTTGAACCACTCAACTGTTCTCTCTATGCCTTCTTCTGCAGCAACCGTTAAGCTAAAGCCCAGGTCTCTCTTGGCCTTCGAAGAGTCGGGCGTCTTAATCCTAGTTGTGAAAGGCTCAGCCTCTTTGTAGATGACTTTTGAATCGTCTTTGTCCAGACTCTTCAGAATCAGGTCTGAGACGTACTTGATCTCGTACTGTCTGTCCCCTCCAAGATTGTAAACCTCGCCCGGCTTGAAATTGTCAATTACGTTCGCGAGCGTCCTGCAGACATCTTCCACATACTCGAGCGTTCTCTTGTGGCCAACATAAACCGTGTAAGGCTCGTCATGAAGCGCGTTAAAAATGAACTTGGGAATCCAACCGCGATAGGGCGTATAGTGCTCACCCACCCCGTAAACATTGAACAATCTCACCCGCACAGTCTCGGTCCCAAACATTCCTGCAGAGTTCATTATCTGCAGCTCGTTAACCCACTTGGCTATCGCATAATCATTCATCTGTTTAATAGGAACCTTGTCCATAACATCCTCGCTCATCACGCCATCATAATCCCCGTAGACCTCAGCGCTTCCAAAAAATACCATGCGGAACCTTTTCTTCTCCTGCATCCTGAGAATGTTCTTGGTGCCAACAGCGTTTGTCAGCCACAGGTTCTCGTAATAGTCTTCACCATTCCACCTGCCGTACTCTGCCGCGGCGTGGTAAACATAATCAAAGGCGTGCTCCTCAAACACGCGTTCAACCTGCATAAACTTACTCACGTCACAGCGAACATAATTCTCCAGGTCGCAGTGCATGAGGTCACAGGCCCAGACCTCGTGGCCGCGTTTCTGCAGTTCGCGCAGCAAGTTCGAACCGATAAAGCCTCGCCCTCCAGTGACTAGAATCCTTGCCCCTGAACTATGCAAGCTTCTCGCCCAAAATCCTGATTATTCTTTCACCAGCATGGCCGTCCCCGAAAGGATTCTGCCAATGGTTATCCCTACTAAGCATGAGCCTTGTCTTCTCAACAATCTTGTGAGGATCAGTCCCGGCTAAGACGTTGGATCCAACCTCTAATGTTTCAGGCCTCTCTGTATTGTCTCGCAGCGTCACACATGGAACGTTCAAGATGCAGGCCTCCTCTTGAACGCCACCAGAATCCGTCAAAATGAGTCTAGCGTTTTTCTCAAGCCGCAGAAAACTAAGGTAATCCAAAGGCTCGACGAGCTTAACACCCTTCGCTTCAGCGTTGAAAACACTAAGCTGCTTTCGAGACCTAGGATGAATCGGATAGACCACTGGAAAGCCAAACTCCTTCTGCACCAACTCAAGACCCTCCAGAATCCCCCGAAACCTCTTCTCATCGTCAACATTCTCCTGTCGATGAACAGTAGCCAAGAAATAGCCCCCGCTGTCAACACTCAAATTCTTGCAGACACATTCCTTCCTTTCTGATATCTCCAAGTTCTGATAAACAGCATCAACAACGGTGTTACCAGTCACAAAAACCCTATCCCTCGAAACCCCCTCAGAAAGCAACGTCTGCATGGCCTTCTCCGTGGGCGCAAACAACAGATCCGAACAGCGATCGGCCAAAATTCTGTTTATCTCTTCAGGCATCCGGCGATCATAGCTTCTCAAACCAGCCTCCACATGCCCAACCCTGATGCCCAACTTCACAGCCGACAGAGCCCCGGCCAGAACAGTGTTAGTGTCACCCTCAACCAAAACGATATCCGGCCTTTCCTCGCCTAGAACCTTCTCTATCCCTATCAGCATCTTCCCAGTCTGCTCTCCATGGGAACCAGAGCCAACGTCAAGATTAAACCTGGCCTCGGGCAACTCCAGCTGCTCAAAGAAGACTCTATCCATATTGTACGAGTAATGCTGCCCCGTGTGCAGAATAAAATAATCCAAGCCTAAACGGTCACATTCTCGAATTATCGGACACATCTTGATGATTTCAGGCCGAGTCCCCAACACGACAGAAATCTTCATTTGCCAGGCTTCTTCCTTCCGATTCTTCGACATCTGAAAATAACGGTTCCGCCGTTAGTGTACGGCGCCCCAGGATCCACACACTGAATGTAAGCGTGCTCTCTATCATGCGGCTTAGATAAACCCAGCTTAACGGGATCTACGCCTTCCTCTAAGGCAATGATGTAGTGCAGCAAGGATGATAGAGCATGCGTGCATAAGGCGTCTGTTTTTTCTAGAACTATCTTAGGATCATCTATTACAATCTTATCCCCAACTTTGTGCACGGGACAAGATCCTCGCACTTCAATAACTTCAATCTCTAGCATTTGCTAATGTCTTCCCGCTAATGCCAGCCTAGATTTTGGTGTAGGATGTCTTCATCATTTGTTGTTAGTCTTCTTTGCCAGCCTGGAGATCGCGTACAACGTTATGGCAGTTGATAGGCAGAAGAAACCTATCATCAGAAACCCTATCGAAGCCAGAGCGATGTTTGTCACTATTTGACCTTGTTCGGCGTAAAGCTGCAACATCCAGACCCCAAACAGCGTACCCACAATTAGGCATAATATTCCAGGAATTCCAAGCATAGTCAATGGCCTGTCCTCAACGACAAGCTTGGCGATAGAAGCCACAACGTCAACTCCGTGTCTGACAGGGTTGCGAGTAGAAGTCTTCACTCCATTATCGTAACTGCACGAACAAGGAACCTCACGGACCTTCAAGCCCAGCTTTCGAGCGTTCATCAGAATCTCAGTGCTTACACCCATCCCTTCCTCAAACATCACCAAACCGTCCAACGATTTGCGATTATAAGCCCTGAAACCGCTCTGCGCATCCTGAACACGATGACGGCTTGACCCCCCATTCGAAAGCCTTGTAATGAGCTTCACACCGGCTCGCCTGTACCACCGCATACCATGCGTCGAGAACCCATCGACGAATCTGGACCCCACAACAATGTCTGCCAGTCCATCGACGACAGGCTTTACGACGCTAGGTACCTCAGAGGGGTCGTGTTGACCATCACCGTCCAAAGTGACTAGAACATCCGCATCCAACTCGCGAGCACACTTGAACAACGACTGAACCGCTGCGCCATAGCCTAGATTTCGCTCGTGCCTAACGACATCAGCACCCAAGCGTTCAGCGATGTCACCCGTCAAATCGGATGAACCGTCATCGCAAACGACAACCTTGTCCGCGTACCCCTGCGCCCGCAAAACCACGCGCGCGATAGTCTTCTCTTCATCAAAGGCTGGAATACCGACGACCACAAACGGTTTGGCTCCAGAAACAACTACCTCACCAAGGACTTCGTGATTTTCTTCAACCAACACCTTTGCCTCCGTAATGATAAACCGAGATGCGACCAAAATCCTCCAATCCCACGAAACTCGACGGAACAGAAACGTTGTACCAGCCTATTGGAGTGTTCCACCAAACAAAATACACTCGACCGTAACCATGTGCCGACGCCGTTTTCACAGCCAAATCAACGTCACTGTCGAAGGTCACAATCGCATGAGACTTGTCCAAGTACAATTCGCCCCAAAACTGAAAAGCGTGCTGTAAAAGGACGCACGAGTTTGTGTCCATTAATCCATTGAGCCAGCCCATAGCCTGGACGACATTGTTCACATCCTGATAGGGCACAGTGGGACTCGTTGAAAAGTAGAGGTAAGTTCTAGACGCTGAAGGCACACTCGTACTCGCGTAGATCATCAACACAGGCGTAGCCAAATAAGCAATGCCCAGCAGCAATGTTAACGAAACCATCGCAGCGGCTTTCTTGTTTGAAAGCAACGAAGCAAGGGAGATTCTTCTCTGAGAAAGCTTGGGCACGATCCTGCTGAGTCCATAGACGGCGTAAAACGTGAAGGGATAAACCAACATGAACATCCAGCGATGCCAATACTCCAAAGCGCAAAAGGGAACGACCAAACACCCGAAGGCACCAATCAATAATAAGCATGTCCAAAAAGTCAAAACAGTGTTCTTAAAGAAACCCTTCACCACCAGAAACAGATACGGCAAATACAGGACCCCAAAAAGAACGCCAACGCTCAGAGCCAGGTTCCAGTAACTCGCATAATAATCCACCGAAGTCTGAACACGTAAGTAATTGACTAAGAAAAACACGCCCGAGCCCTGCTGTCCGGTGACAAAATCATTAGCACCTATTACGTTCCCTCCGAGCACATAGTGAACTGGAAAGAGCCGCAGGTAAACGCCCACGAGGAAAACTGTCAGAGCAGGAAGAACCCCCAGCATCAAGCGCCTAGACTCCGCAAAAACACGCCTCTTCACCAAGCGCCAAACAACCACGCCCAGCACGGCTACGAGCAGAGTCACCGCGGCAAACTCGTGAGCGAAAACGCTGAGCAGAGAAAGCGAAGCGAAAAGTGCGAAGCCACGCTTAGAGTCGACCTCTTTGACGTACGCGAACGCAAACAACAGGATGCCTAAACCCAGAGTGTTCTCCAGCAAATCCCAGCTTATCCTCAGAGAAGCCAACTGCACCGCGAAAAAGACCCCGGCCAGCACGCCCATGCGCAGGTTCCACCCTAACGCTTTCCTCGCAAACCAGTAGATGCCGGCCACGTTCAGTCCGTACAACAAAGGCGCGACGATGTTCAACAGCAAGAACGGGTCAACCCTTGAAAGGCTGTAAAGCGGCACCGTGAACGCGGACAACAGCCAAGTGGAAGTGAAGAACGTGCTCCAATTAGGCCAGACCACGCCGCTCTTCATCGCGAACGCGTAATAAACAGTGTCAAAACCGATGGGAAGCGGAAAAGCCAACAGCTCAGGAATTAACCTCACAAACAACCCTACTGCAAAACACGCCGACAAGGCTCGGCTTGCCGTCAACAAGACGTTGAACCGCAGACGCGTCATCCCACGCGTTCAGTCTTGAGGAAGAAGCCTTTCGGTCTCGTCCGAAGCCGTCGTTGACGATCCGAACACGGTTCGAAGCCCATCTTCCAACGTCACCTTTGCACCGTAACCCAACAGGCGTATAGCCTTCGAAACATCCGCAAACATGTGCTTCAAGTCGCCCTCCCGAGGCTTCTTGTAAACAATCGGCAAGTCCAAGCCGGCCAACTCTAGAACATTCTTCGCAAGCTCGTTCACCGAAACACGCTTGCCAGAACCAACGTTAAACACCCGCCCCTCAGCCTTCTTGACCTCCAAAACTCTGAGGAAAGCATCGACAACATCACGAACGTGAATGAAATCGCGAGTCTGAGTACCATCACCGTAAACGACCAGCGGAAGCCCCCGCCTGACACGATCAACAAAACTCGTTATAACCCCGGCGTACTCGGTCGCAGCCTGCCGAGGCCCATAAACGTTAAACAACCGCAAAATCACGGTCTTCAACACCTTCTTCTCTTGAAAATCAACGCAGCGGCGCTCAGCCTGCACCTTAGAAATCGCATAGGGCGAAACAGGACGCGTCACATAACTCTCTTTCACTGGCAACCGCCTCGGTTCACCGTACACCGCGCACGAAGAAGCAAAAACAAACCTTCCCACCTTCGCGCGGACACAAGAATTCAGCAGGTTCAGAGTCCCATTCACGTTCGTCTTGTACGTCAAGGCAGGATTCTCAACCGAGAGAGGCACACTCGCGACGCCTGCGAGATGAATCACAGCGTCGACTCCTTCAACACACTCTTCAACGACCTTCAAGTCCAAAACGTCCCCCTCAACAAAGCGGGCCCCGCCTGTCCGCAAAGACTCATCGATGTTACCCAGTTTTCCAGTCGACAGGTTGTCCAACACCGTGACTCTGCATCCCGCGCTCACGAGCCCCTCAACAACGTGGCTTCCTACGAAGCCCGCCCCGCCGGTAACGAGAACTTTCTCACGATCAACCATAACTGACCCACATCAAAGATTCAACTTCGATTCTGAAACGGAGCCCTTCTTATCAGTCTTCAACCATTTCCTCGGTCTGCGCAGCAGAATGAGCCCCGCAGCATACAGCGCAATGAAGGCCTGGAGGCACCAGTAGAAAAACACGAACGGAAGCCACAAGAGATTTCTCACTCTCCTCGGCTTTGAAACGTAAATCAAGGCAAAACCGCAAAGAAGCACTGTAAGAGTCGTGCCGAAGGCTGCAAAGTTCATGAAAGCCTCCCACAAAACATTGAGAGGGAAGGTGGCAAAAAAATTGCCGAAAGCAATGATGTAAGATAGCAGCGATGCGATCAGCACGAAAGGACCGAAGAGCGTGGCTTCCGCGTCCAAATTCTTCCGGCTTGCCCTGGTCATGAGCCGGCCATACTTGAGGGCCACTTCCATCGTCCCCCTGAACCATCGAGTTCTCTGCCTGAAAAGCGTTCTCAGGTCAGCCGGGCTTTCTTGCCACGCACGCACATCTGACGCATACCTGATTTTCTGGCTGTTCTCAGTGAGTCGTGCTGAGATCTCCATGTCTTCCGACAGGAAATTCTCATCAAAACCCTTGAGCTTCTCCAGAACACCATGCCGTATGAACTGACAGCTTCCCTTCAGATGAACAAACAAATTGAGCGCGTCTTTGCCTCGAAGATAAGCTTCACACCAAACGGCATCTTCGTAAGAGAGGAACTGCGTAAGCATGTTCTCCCGAGAATTAATCGACAGCGTTCTGCCCTGAACGGCCGCAACCGTCGTGTCTCTAAAATACTCGGCCGCGTTCAACAGCGCATCACGATCAGGAACGTTGTCCGCGTCAAAGACTGCAATAATATCGCCGCCGGAGCGTTCAATGCCATAGTTCAAAGCGGAAGACTTGCCGTTCGAAATGGATCGTTGCAGAATCCTGAAATTCACATGTGTATTGGCGAACTGCCTACAAACATCAAAGGTTCCGTCGCCCGATCCGTCTTCTACAATGACTATTTCCACCTTATCGCTTGGATAGTTCAAATCTGACAACGCTTCCAAGAGCCTGCCTATAACCTTGACCTCGTTCTTAACTGGGACTATCACGGAGAAGGAAGGCAGAAACTTGCTTTCTGCTGTCCCCTGCTTCTGAACAGCACGCTTGCTCTCACGAAGGCTTCTAACTCCCGCGGCCAAGACGGGCAGGTTGTAGAATGTCCAAGCATAAACAACGGCGAATACGAAGATTAGAACCAGATCGATGATGCCTAGCATAATATACCCAAAATAGGGCTGGACCTCTCCTGCACTCAGCCGTTACGAAGATGCTCATTGAGCTTCATGATCGCTAGGTACCTGACAAAACCCATGTCGTTTATCCATCCCCGGGCAGTCTTGTTGCCCCATCCTTGGGCGATTCGACTCATCTTCTCTGCAAGCGGACCGCCAACTTGACGCATCATCCAGCTGACCTTGCCCTCCAAAGCCTCCACTAGCCTCTGCATTATCGACCAGAGCGTCGTCGCCAAAGTTCTGCTGCGTATGCTATTCAACATTCTCAACGTCAAATCGACCAGCCCCCGATCAAGCCTGCTCAAAACCCTAAACCAAACACCCCGCCTGACACTCAACGACCTCAGCCGAGCTAGCGCACTCAAACTGACCCCGACTGACGGCTCAAAACTCAACATCAGACACAACCTTACCCTCTACCGGAGCTCCCCTCTTCCAACGGTTACGTTTGAGACGTTTATAAGAGTTACTTCTAGAAGACAAAACTGAAAAAAAGTTCTAGAGAAAGCATCCACCTTGCTAATCCTTGAAGAGCCCAGCGACACAATTCTCCCACGAATACACGAATAAAAAACAGCACAAACAGCCCGCGCGATGGATGAGATAATGCCTGTACGAGCCGTGACTGATTCCTCGTAATTTGACGCTTATGAGTACCTGTTGTTTGCAAAATTACTGGCAGTTAGCCGGGGTAACGTTTCACGTATCAAATATGTCAGATCCCGTAGTATTCTGGGTCAAGAATGAAGTATATTATAGCTTACGATACAATATAACCAGGGTGGCGAATGTGAAAATGATAAAATGGAAACGTCGCAAAAAACCAGACGAACAACTAAATCTGTCAATAATAGAAAACGCAAACAAGGCCATGAAGAACGTGTACTGCCTCAGCCAATGGATCATGATACACCAAGGAAACGATTCCTACTGAAAAGAACGCGCACGACCCAAACAACCTCTTGAATCAAAGCTATGCTAGACTTCATTGTATTCATATTTTGCCGTTTTATCTTTGATGGTTTCTGCCTCTGTATTCTTCGTTCATAACGTTTTTCTCTATACTCAACGTCAAACTGTCTAGATGAGAGCATGAATCTGAAGACCCTTCTCCAAGGCCCCTGGTTTCCAAGAATCGTTCTTCTCGTATGGCTAGTCAGCTCTGCTCTCGTCATGTTTTCCCAGAAAACCATCGATACAATCGTCAACAAAACGCTGTATGATTATGGACTGCAGTTCAGCAACAAATGGGCAATACCCTATTGGACCTATGCACGGTTGCTTTACGCTACTCAATTTGTCTCCATCGCCTTAAGCGCGGTAGCCCTAGCCTCAGCCTTTCTAAAGAAGGACAACAGCGACAAACATGCTCCGAAACCCGAAGAGAAAGTCGACAAAAAAACCGCAAAAAAAATCGCTAAACAAATAGAGACAAACGGACGCAATATACTCATATCTTGTCCCTCCTGCAAAAAAGTCTTCAGCAAACCATTAGTCATGCTGGACTTCCCCGGGGGAAAAGCCAAGCTCGTAAACGTCTGCCCCTACTGCAACACTGTCCTGGACAAATCTATTGAACAGAATGATATTGAAACGATAGTGGATCCAGACAAGGAAATCGTTCAATAGAAGCGCGCCTTCTCTTCCTTTCAACGTTCTCATCATAAGCAGCTGAAAAAAGTTTTCAAGTTCTCTCATGTCGACCGCATAACGCGGTGATCGCTGCATTTCGCGTACTGAACAAGTCAGGAATCAGAATATATCGGTTTTTGTAATATTGGGGTTTCCGCAATTTCTCTTATATTAAGATTCGCGAATCTTCTTTTTCAAGGTGCCGGACAAATAGGAAAGAAACTCTCAAGCAGACAATTCTTGGAACTCATGAATGTCTTGCTATGCGAAGGCCCAACCGTCACATACAACCAGCCAGACGGATCGGCGGTCAGCTAGAAGATTTCAACTTGCCCTGCACATGAATAGTTGAAGGCCTGCATAGCGCGTGATTTCCAAATCGCATGAGGTCAGGCAGAATTCACCCTCGGAACGATCAAGTTGGGGTCAACAAAAATGAGAGTCAAGATTGATGCTACTGGTTTGCTGTTCGCCATGCTGATCGCCCTTACTATATTCTCGGCGTTTAACGCAACTGCTGAGACGTGGCCAAGCGCTCCTACGCCTTCTGAACCATCTAGCGTTTTTGCCACGTGGTCTTACAAGTTTCTCGGGGCCGAAACCAGCTATGGAGGAAGCCAGGGAGTGTGTGCAGAAATCAGCGTCACAAACCCAAGCGTGCCCCACGACCAGAGCCATAATGATTTTTTCTATGCTTGGATCATGGTCTATAGTTCAAATCGCACCAAGTGGATACAGGTCGGCTGGTCCGAAGTAAGCTGGAAGCCTGATACGCAATACGTGACCGAATACGATACGGAACATAACGATTGGCGCTTCTACAATCAATACCCGCTGACAGTAGGCCACAGTTACTATTTTGCGATCAGTTATCAGGGAAGTGGCAGCTGGGCATCCTGGATATGGTGGAATAACCGATGGAACCTGCTTGCACAGGCAAACATACAGCTGCAATCGGCAGAGCGGACCGGAGAATTCTGCGAAGTGTGCACGTCGACCAACAACTGGTTCAACGTTCCAACCACAACGTTTCATTCAACGTGCCTACTTACTGGCAATCGATGGAGCCTGTGGATGGCACAACAGTCCACAACCGTGTACGATTCTAACGATCCTTACAGTGTTCATTGGTACGCTCAATATTCTGATTGGTGCATGAACAAGAGTGGGCTTACCTAGCGCGCGTCATGCTTCGATTTCTTCGGGTATCATGGGCGTTATGGTGATAAGGTCTTTTCTTGGCGTTGCTTCGCCGCGGTCTGGTCGGCGTTTTTGTTCCTTGTTGAAGGCTGCTAACAGCATGCTCCATCCGATCATCCAGAGCACGATTGCTAGTGGCAAGAGAATTAAGGAGATTATTCTGTTCTTCATCTGTTGGTTCACCCGCTGAATCTCTTCGAAGTCAACGTTAGAGTTGGGGGCATATGTTGTTAAATCTCTTATGAATCTTGAATCAGTATTCAGGCTGAGTTTCGGGTTTGTTGTACAGTTTTGGAGAGCTTTTGAGTGTTGTGCACGTGCTTTTTGTTTGGCTGTATGTTCTGTGACGTGTATTTGTGTTGTTTACGTAGACAATAAGGTTTATTAAGACTTACGATTTCCTTCTTCCTCGGTGCAAAAACATGGCATTAACCAAAACAAAATACAGTCTAGCCTTAGCACTAGCAGCCGTAGGCGTAATCGCGGCCGTTTTCGGTGCGCTGAGCGCATCTCACATGTTTTCCAATAACGGCAGCCTATCGTACCCGCCGCCTCCTCCGCCGCCAACAGTACAAATAGGAGTGTACAATGACAGTAACTGCACGAACGCCGTTTCCAATATTGCCTGGGGAACCTTAAGCCCAGGCGCCAACGCGACTCAGACCGTTTACGTGAAGAATGAGGGCAGCGCCAGCGTGACTCTGAACATGACGACTACCAGTTGGAACCCATCAAATGCTTCAAGCTACATGACTTTGACGTGGAACAGGGAAAACTACGTGTTAACTGCCAGCTCAATTGTCTCAGCCGTGCTCACTCTCAACGTTTCATCGAGCATCACAGGCATCACGACCTTCAGCTTCAACACGACCATAACTGGAACACAATAGCACAGGCATGTCAGCCCCGTATCGACGAGTTTAGCCTCTTAGAACGCGGGCGGAGTTAGATCCTGAACGGATCTGGCTATCAGCATCGTCAACCGCCTTTTTTTCATCGGTTGCTTTTTGAAGCATAACTCTTCGTTTTAGCGTGGCATTGCTTGGGTTGAATGCGACGGCTGTGCTGATCCCTTCGTATGCTAGAAGGTTTAGAAAATGCGCATGATGACGGTGATCATGAACCCTACGCCTAGGGCAAGTGCTATCAGTCTTAGGCGTTTTTTTTCTATGATGAGGTTTCTTGAGTATTCTGTTGAGCTTGACAGCAGCTCTGAAGTGATCAGCAGTATGATGGCTGTGACGGCTAGCCATAGGCTTATGTCTGAAATTGAAAGAGGAAAATGCATGGTTTTAGCCTTCTAATATGCGGTATGTGACTTCGATTGTTTCTGCGTCTATGTTTGCGTTCAACGCTTGTATTGTGACGGGTTTGCCTGTGGTTATTGCGATTGCGCCTGCGATGGCGCTTATGAGCGGGCATCCTAGTGTTTGTATGCTTTTCTGGTTTGGTTTGCGGTAGAGGCTCATGTATATCGAATCTGCTATTCGTATTCTGACTTGGTCTTTTTCCTGGCTCATATCGATTTCTTTTGCGAGTTGGAAGTTTTCCAGTATCAGCTGCGGCAGCGTTTCGCATAGTTCTTCTAGTCCGATTCTTGTTAGGCCTGTTCTGATTTCTTTTTCGAACTGTGTGAGCAATCCTAGGCCGGGTGAGGTGATGCATATGCCTTTTGGGTTTTGTAGGAGGAATTTGCTTTGGGCGATTTCTTCTATGGACGGTGTTGCTGTTGTGGTTGTTGCTGTTGGGATGAAGACTACTGATTCCTTTAAGCCTTTGAGGTGTTCTGGCAAATAGGCGTCTTTTGGGTAAGGCGGTATGTAGATGCCGTTGCCTTTTGGCTTTAGGTCTTTGAGTATTCGCTCGATGGTTTCGTATGCTGGGGCTGCGGTTGCCGTGACCAGGTCGGCTTTGACATATTCTACAGGCGTGATGAGCAAGAAAACGGCTCCCCACAATGTTAAGCCCAAACCGATGAAGGCAAGGACCTGCGAGTTTGCCCGTATCGCGAAGCCTAATGCGAGTATTCCTGGGATGAGGAAGGCTATGCCTATAGCTACGGTTCGTGTGAGGCTTATCTTTTTTAGTTTGGGGTTCAATTCTTGCTCCTCTGCTGTTTGTTGCTTAACTGGGGCTTCTGTGATGGTTGGCTGTTCGTATGTTGTTTCTTCGGTTCTTGCCTCGGTTGGGTGTTCTTCCTCTGACATCCATTTTGAGATCATATGGTTTGCATTTAAGGTTTCTTTTCGTTGGCTGCGGGCTTTGAGGGTTAAAGAGGGTTGACCTGCGGTTTAGGGTTGAAAACACGCTTAAAACGCACCTCCCCCCTCCCCGGTCGGTTTTCGCGTCCTCCATGGGTTTCCAGCATGAAATCTCGTGTTTGCTGATTGCTCATGGCAAGACTGGACCTACCCAAATGTTGGGTTGAAAACAGCCGAACAGTTGATACCCCCCCTCCTAGGTCGGTTTTTCGGTGTTTGGTCGTATGTCTTTTACGCAAGCTTCGGTTGCGTGTGGGGTTGACTGTTTTGGCCTCGGGTTGTTTCAACCGAGTCTAGAATTGGTGTTGTTTGTGGGTTTGTGGAGGCTGATTAGAAGCTTGTTTCAGGAGCATTGTTTTGTTAGTGTTCGATTTTTGCCACGTTTGCCTTGAGTATCGTCTTGATGATTTTTGCGCCGTCTGAGAATAGTCTTATTTTTGAAGTGTTGTATTCTCTTCTGTTGACGGTTATTGGTTCTTCGCGGAATTTGAAGCCGTTTTTGAGGCTTTTGACGGTGATTTCGGTTTCTATGTCGTAGCCTTCTGATTCTAGGTTAAGCTTCTTCAGGACTTCTTTTTTCATGGCTCTGAAGCCTGTTTGGCTGTCTGTGACGTATCTGCCTGTCATCAGCATGATTGACATGTTGAACATTAGGTTTCCCAGAAAGTTCAGCTTTGACGTTCCATATTTTCCGCGGCCTAAGAATCTTGAGCCGGCCGTGACGTCCGTGCCGTTGAACAGCGGCGTTATCAGGTTGCTTATTTCCTTAGGCTTGTGTGCCCCGTCAGCGTCGATGGTGACGATTATGTCGCCCTGCGCATGCTGGAACCCTTTCCTCTCAGCGTAGCCTTTTCCACGGTTTTTCTCGTTTGATAATACTGTGGCCTTGTAGGCCGCGGCCACTCTTCTCGTGTTGTCCGTTGAGCCGTCGTCTACGACGATGATCTCGTACGGCATGTTCATGCTGTCCATCACCGTGGCCGTGTCCTCGATGACGTTCCCTATGGTCTTCTCTTCGTTGAACGCCGGAATGACGATGCTAATCACTGGGGAACGGAGCATGCGCTTCTCCTCTCTTGCAGATCACAAAATTTGACCGAGGTATATAAGTTGGATGGAAGATAGTTATAGAACATTATCATCTGATCCTTGAAATGCTTTATCGAGTTAGTGGCCATTGAATGTGTCAACGAGTACTCCTTTCCTGTCGCTGATGAAAAAAGGGGTGCGCAATTAAAGCGGTTGTTTCGAAATCGATAATATGTTGAAAACTGCAGTGTCTCCCGCTAACCGTGTCTGCTCGGGTCCTGTTCGAGTTCGCAGACGCTGTTTTATGTGTCGCAAAGCTGCGCCAGGTTGTTGGCAATTGGACGCCTCCGAGTTTGTTTGATGGTGGGCTTTCGTTTAAGCACGCGTGACTGCATGCTTGCAGTAACGAAGCCCAAGGAGGCAAAAGGAGTCCGAATGGTTGCCAAGAACCGGATGCGCTTGATTCAACGTTGGTTGGCTGTTTCTTTGGTTAGTCTCCAGATGAAGAAGCCTATGATGCTTATGATGAAGGATGAGATTGCAAACGTGTCTACTCTGATCCAGGGTATGAGATGACTTAGACCTGTGCCTAGAAACTCGGGATGTGTTATCTGAATTAGCACTCCGTAGATCCAGCCGAGCAGCCCGTACAAGAAAAGGGCTTCACCTGCTACTCTGAAAAATGCAGAGATTGCATCAGGTTTTCTGTTCATATAGACCCCTCTTGTGGTAAGCTGAATATAAGGCTAGCACATTTTGCCAATTGCGGGCAGAAGTGTCATTCAGGGAAATTGTTCGAATTGATTCTCCGTGAACCGCGCAGCGATGGTGTTATTGTTCGTTTGCTTCGATGGTTATGTCCATTGTAAACTGTTGGGCGTTGGTGTCGACTAACGTTTTGATGAAGTCGGCTGAGTCTTTGACAGAAAGTATCAGTGTTACCTGGATGGTTTGCTGTCGGTCTAGTGTCTGGTTATTGTAGGTCCAGTTCAGGTTCATGTAGTCGAATGTCGTGGAGTTCGGTTCGTAGACTGTTGCGTTACTTGAATTTTGGAGAGCCCAGTTGTACTGCATTTTCAGAATGACGGGGACGTTGCTCGTGCTCTGCACGTAGAGCGTAACGTTGTACCATCCGCCGGGATAAACGGTGCCCCACGTCACATTTTTAGTCTCATTCTGAAGGCTTGGGTCCCAGTAGGCTTTCACGCCTATTGTGTGAACATTGCCGACGCTTGGGAAGCTCGCGCCGCTATTGCCATCCATTATCTTTGATATGAAAGAGCTGACCACGAGTGTCGCGACCACTACAGTGATTATCAGCAGGATTGTCTTCCATGAGCGGCGGAAGAACACGGCAACTGTCTTCCACAAGCGATGCAAGAATACACCGAGTGAGCCGAGAATGCCTGGTTTTTGCTGAGTCAACATCGTCAACCTATGAGCAGCTTGTGCTTTAACTATGCAGGGCCCGTGATATTAAGGCTTCTCGGCTGTTTTTTTGTTTGCTGATCTGATCCTTGCTGCTTTTTCCGCGGCGGTTAGTGGGAGGTTCATTATTTTTGACACTATGCCCATGCTGGAGAACATGGATCTAAGGTTGGTTATGTCGTCTTGGCAGATTGCGCCGATGAGGGGTGCGCCGAATATGTAGACAGTTAGGAAGAGTACTAGACCGATTATCAGCTTTATCCAGTTGGCCGTGTTCAGGAAAACCGTTGGCAAGTAGGCCACGACAGCTGCCATCGCTGATGCGGCAAGGATTTTCGCGGAGGATTGAAAATCTGCTTTGGCCTCGTAGTGCTTCCATATCCAGTATAGGCCCCAGAACATGCTTGGCAGTCCAGCGATTAGGCTTGCGACTATGAGCCCTGTTATTCCGAACATGGGGATCAGGATGACGCCCAGGGGAAGGCCGATGGCCAATGTTATTATGCTCTGTATCATGAGTATTCTCGTTTCTCCCAGGCCGGATAGGAGGCCGCCTGCGCTTATGCTTCCGAAGACTGCAAATAGGCTGCCTATCGCATATATGGTCAAGAAGAACGGTCCGTAGACATATTTTTCTCCGTAGAGCGTGCCGATCATTGGGCCTGATAGGGCCATCATTGCCATCGTTGCCGGTACGAGCAGTATGGACGTGTATTTGATCGACGATGCATAGACGGTTTTCACAAGCTCATGCTCGTTCCGCGGGTCGAGTTTTGCGAATGCTGGAAACAGCACTGTCGCTATAGGGGTTGTAAGAAACGTTAGCAGTACTGCGAAGTTGAATGCTACGGCATAATTGCCATACATCGTGTTGCTTGTTACAGGCACCACGATAAAAGCATAGAATTGCCCTAGAATTCCTCCTAGAATGGAGGCGATTGAGAGTGGCAGTCCGTATCTTAGCATCTCCTTGAGCGTTCTTGTTATGGTTGAGTTGCCCATCGCCTTTTTTCTGAGGGGCCTGAACAGGATGAAGTAGAAGGTTGCGAGGCCGATGATGCCTGCGGCTATGAAGCCCACGCTGTAGCCGATGACTGCTCCGAGGACGCTGTAACCCAAGAAGACTAGTACTGGGCCTATTGCAGTTTTTACTATCGCTTGGCAGATTATGGTGAAACTGTTGAGTTCCATCCTTTCGAAGCCTACGAAGACGGCTTGCGAAGCCGCGAGCAGTGACCCTGAAATTATCGAGACAGAGATTATCGCTATGAAGCCTGCGGATTCTGGCCTGTGGAAGACTGCTGAGGCAATGAAGGTTGCTAGGGCAAGCGAGAGGAATGAAAGTGCTAGGCCGGATGCGACTTCGAAGATGAGCCCCGCGGCTATGACATCGTGTATTTCTTCGTCCCTATTCGTGACTCTGAGGCTGGCGATGTACTTGATCATGGCAGAGTTTATGCCCCAGTCTCTGAACAAGTTTATCAGGGTCGCGGGGATGAGCACGATGCCGTACAGCCCGTATTCGTCAACCGTCAGGAGTCTGCCTAGAATTATGGCTCCTACTGCCATGATTATGGTTGACAGGGCTACGCCTATGAGTAGCTGAAAGCTTCCAGTAGCCGAGGTCTTACCCATCTCATACGCTTTTTCCATGGCTTTCAATCCTTTCTAAGTCTGTTCAAATGGGGGTCCGAATCTAGCGCGCGCGCTCAGACATAGGTTGCAGATAGGTTCATATTGTTGTCACGAATATTATGTTGTTGGCGATTTCATGGTTGCTCGCAAGTTCACCGTCTTCTTGGAACCTGCAGAGGAAGGCGGCTTCATAGTCAAATGTGGGGAGCTCCCAGTCGCCACTCAAGGCGAAACAAGGGAAGAAGCCTTAAAAAACATCAAGGAAGCCATAGAAGGCTACTTAGAAGTTAAAGCAAAACTTTTGGGCAGCAAGATCAAAGGAGAAAAGGCTGAAGTAATTGTCGAAGCTCCCTCTACTCTCTTGGCGTGAAGTTGTAAAAGCCCTCACAAGTGCTGGTTTTCAGGTTGCACGACAGAAAGGAAGCCATCTGATCCTCATAAAAAACGAACATGTAGTGCCTGTTCCAAAACATAAAGAGATAAAAAGAGGATTATTGATTGAGATCATGTCAGAGGCAGGTTTGACAAAAGAAGAATTTCTAGGGCTTCTAAAATAAACTTAATTCTCTCCTGATGAGCCGCGCGCGCTCGAAGCCTAGCCACGTATCGCGTTATCGCACTGTTGACCCTCCCAGTCTCGGAACAGGTTTATCATAACGCTCGAAGCATAAGCCAACGCGTACAGGCCGTAATTTGCCTGCCCCAAGAGCCTCGTCAAGATTACAGTTCCGACGGCCATTATTATGGTGGAAGTGGCTACGCCTATTAGCAACTGGAAGCTTCCAGTAGCCGAGGTCTTGCCCATCTCTAGTGCTTTTTCCATGGCTCTTCAACCATTTGTGCTCTTATTTATCTTTCTGGACGTGCGATTGGAGGAGCTATACTGTTCTCTTTCCTACTTGTCCTGACGGAAAAGATTGCACAAGCCAAACAGGCGAAGCATAGGACGGGTTTGAAGTAAAAGAAACCAAGCGCGCTCGCTTGGATTCGAAGCGCGCGCGGCGGGTTCAGAGTAGTGTTCCGATGCACTAGATGCAGACACCAATGTATCCACTAGCTCCGAAGTTCGCACCCGAGACATGAGCGCATACGTGTTCCTAAATTGGCCAAAAATGGTTGCGTGTGGCAAGTTCATCAGCGTTCATGTCTGGGCAAGAAGACTTTTCGTGTTGGACAGAGTTCGGGTTGAATCTTTGGGTACGGGGCTTTCAGCGCCTCTTTAGTCCGCGTATGGCATTCTGCCCCCACCACCGGAATATTGGGTTTGTGTGTAGTTGCCCGTTATGGTTCCGTAGGTTGTTATGGTTATCGAGCCGCTTTGCAGGGAGGACAGGCCGGTTGTGGAGTCCCATGTGTAGTCTTCGGCGTTCGGTGTGACGCATAGTGTTGAGAATGCGAAGGTGTGTACGGAGCCTGCTTGCCACATGAAGGACGCGGGAAGAGTGCTTGTGTTGTAAGAGTTGCCGTCTATGATGAGGACGACGCCGCTAAAGTCTGGGGGAGCGCCTAATTGGTCGAATGTGATTTTGTCGATCTGCACGTAGTTTGCGGTGACGTTTCCTGAGCTGGTTATTGTGAGTGTCCCCGCTTGAAGAGTTGACAGTCCTGAGGTGGAGGTCCAATTGTATTGCTCGTTAGAGTTCACGACTAGGGGTGACGTGTAGGTGAAGGTGTGATCGGAGCCTTCGTTCCAATAGAAGGTAACGGGCAGGCTGGATAGGCCGTAGTTGGTTCCGTCGATGGTTAGGATTGTTCCGTTGCAGTCGATTCCTAAGCCTGTCTCGGCAAAGGTAACTTGTTCCTGTTGGACATAGTTTGCGGCGACTGTTTTTGCTTTGTCGACTAACACTGTCGTTGAGGTTGACGCAGGGTCTGTTATTTCGGACATGTCAGGGGTGGTCCAACCCGTAAAGTTGTATCGTGACCCTCCTAGCACGTATTGTTGGGTGGATATCGTGGTGTAGGTTCCGGCGTCGTGCCATCCTGATCCTGAGGGCGCGGTTATTCCGGGCGGGTTTACAGTCAGATTCAGGTAATACTGTGTCTTGTAGTTTCCTACTATGCTTCCGTAAGTCGTTACTGTTATAGTGGCACTTTGCAGGTTTGATAAGCCGTTTGTGCTTGTCCAAACGTACCGCTTTGCTTTAGCGCTGACAATCAGCGGTGAAAGGAACGTGAAATTGTGAACTGAACCAGCTTCCCACGCAAAGGAGACAGGGAGCATTGTAGCGTTGTATGGGTTGCTGTCGACTTCTAAGACAGTGCCCGCAAAATCCGGACTGACTCCAGCTTGGTCAAACGTTATGCGGTTTGCTACCAGGTAGTTCCCGACGACGCTACCAGATGCAGTAACAGTCAGCGTTCCGTTTTGGAGAGTTGATAGTCCGGAAGTTGTGTTCCAGTCGTATTGTTTGTTTGCGTTCACGAGAAGCGGGGAGACGAAGGAGAAGTTGTGAGTCGAATCCTTGTTCCACCAGAAGGAAACGGGCAGATTTGCACGGCTGTAGTCGATGGTGTCTATCGTGACTACCGTGCCGGTGAAGTCTGTTTCAACAGCTGTCTGATCAAATGTCACTTCATACTGTGTGCCATAGTCTCCGGTTACGATGGTCGGTTCCGTCTGCGTGATTGGGGATGATGGTCCTGAGATTCCAGTGAGGGTGAATCTCTTGCCTGAGGTTGTGCTTGAGACGTTGTCGTAGGAATATGTGACAATGCTGCCGCTGTCTGCCCAGAAAGAGTACGGTAGCTGATCGTAATTGACTGGAACGCCGTTGACTGTGACCACTTTTCCAGGCCCTGAAGAATCTAGGCCTGAGTGAGTGAAAGTGACGTTGTACTGAGTCTTCCACACGGCTACAGCTGTCTTGTTTTCATCCATGGTGATCGGGTCGCTTCTAGCGAAGCTTGCTCCAGATGCATCCGCGCTCCAGCTAGTGAACACGCGCCGAGTTCCATTGCCATCATCGACGATGCCAGTGTCCAAAGTGGCATAGGCCGTTGAACCGTTGTCATACCAGCCTTGTCCCCCTGGCGTCCCGTAGGGTGATGTCACTGTAAGATAGCGCTGTAATGCGCTTGCAGTGAGGCTGTACTGGTCGCTGCTGCTCCAGTTGTTGCTCGTGTCATTCGCATACCAAACGTAGCTGACAACATCGCCAACCGTGCCGTTCAACGTTTTGGTGACGTTTGCCCATGCGGCAGTCGTGTTGAAGAAGTTTGAAAATGCAATGGCAGTGTCGTTGGTCCATGTGCCCGTGTTGTTGGTGCCGAAAACGAAGGTTGAAATGTTCACGTTGTCGCTGATTAGGCAGTCGAAACCACATGATTGGCCCGCCAAACTTGTGCTAGTTCCTACATTACTGAAGGTTGGAGGAGCCATGTCTGAAGACTCTGGACCGATGTAGGAGGAATCAATGATTACACAGTCGAAATAAGTGTCTATTTGCGGCAATCCTGCTCCAGTGCTGTCTGCCCAGAAAGACAATTCGTTGCATTGTCCCTTGGTTTCTGTGTTTCTACCTGTAATACTTGCAACTTCTACTCCGTCAATATAAAGTCTTGATTCACCAACGCTGGAGGCACCAACTTTCTTGATTTCCACACAATACCAAGTATCCACACTCACCGTAGACGAAGATACGCTATAATACCAATTGGCATCATCATCTGGCATGTATATTGTCCAGTAAACAGTTCCACCAGAATTATACGCCGAAATCCATGTTGCGTAATGTGGGTATTGTGACATACCAAAAGATGCGGGATAATAAGATGCTCCGTCTGGTGAAGGCAATGAACCGAATCTAACGTAAAAACGAGCGTACGCAGTGCTGACAGTTGAGAAATCCTCGTGTATGTCTGGATGAACATCCAGATCTAGCGGGCGCACGATATGTGCGGCGTAACTTCCTTGGTGGACTGGACTTGAAACTGTTTCGACGGTGCTTCCCGTTGGAATGCTTGTTCCAGTCCACTTTGAAAAGTCACCGCTTTCAAAACCATCACTAAAAATGCTCTCCGCCAAGATTGGCGAAAGGTACAGGTACTGCAGTTAGAGAACAAAAACGAGAGAAAAGACTACTAACATCCTTATTCGCATAAAGGTTCACTCTCCAGACGATCGCCTTACATATCCACTTTGAATCTTGCTCTGCTAGCGCGCGCTAATGTTCTCTTTTCCCTCTTCTATTCGCACCATGTTGATGCATAAAACCCACATTTAAGACTTCAGGTACAGACGCGCGTGCTATGCGCTAAATCATATTTCCAACTCTATGTGCGTTCGTACATGCCCTTATATGCGTCCACCAAGTTTCTGACAATTGTTTTCCATGAAAGGTGTGTTTCGATGTATCTTCTTCCTGTGACTGCATATTCTTCTCTTAGTTGTCTATCTTGCAGCATCTTCTCGATGGTTCTCGCGAGATCCTTAGGATCTTTCCTTGTCAATAGAATTCCGTCAGGCTCGGCGTTGCTTATGTGGGTGCCAGTGCTAATGACAGGCGTTCCGCATGCTAGAGCTTCTCTGACGACATTGGAATGTGTTTCATATAGGTATGGACAAACAAGAACTGAGGCTTTTTGATACCACGGCACTAGGTCTTCGCGGTTCAAGGGTCCTAGAAATTCCACTTTGTGTTTCTTGCCGCGGTTTATTGTCTTGGACATCTCTTCGACTTCTTTTGCATATGCTTCGTCCCATCTTGGACCGATTATTACCACTTCAATCGGGGTACTGATGTATTGGAGTGCTTTCAGCAAAATGTGTAGACCTTTGATTCTGTCTATTCTGCCCACGAACAGAACCATATTGTGGATCTTCCTGTCTACGCTAGGGTGGAAGATCTCAGTTTCAACGCCTAGGGGCAGGATCAAGACCTTGTCTTCAGGTATGCCGAGGTCAATTAGGAGCTTTTCTTCTTCGTGTGAAGAGATAACGTACAGGTCGGCGAGATTTGGGAAGTATCTTCGAAACAACCTTAGCAGGAACGGGCGGTTGTGAGTATAGTATCTGTACATCCCTCCAAATCTAAAAATCCCTACGCAATGCAGAAGCTTCGGTCGGTCGACGAAAGATGAAAGGATAGGAAAGGTCAGATCTGCTTCTCCGATGAAGTGAATGATGTCATAAGTTTGAAGATTTCTCAGAAACGTCAGGCTTAGCAAGACGTTGATTCTCAGCAGATTGGGCAAAGGGTTTCCCTTATTAGGTAGAGGGTTGCAAGCCGGCATTCTGAAGACGTCGATCTTGCCATCTTTGATTATTTCCTTTTTCCATTTTGGATGCCATTTCCTATCCATATTAAATGTCATGACATCTGCGTGTATACCTGTCTCGTTGAGCTCGGTTGCAAGTATTCTTGTTAGTACTTCAGATCCTCCAGTAATCGGAAAGTATGACGGCGTGACCAGTAGTATCCTCAAGGCGAATCCTCTTAGGGCTCGACAGAATGCTATGGACTCCAGACAGATGAAGTGTTGCTATTTTTTGTCCAGAGTCAATATGTTCTTCATTTTTGATGTTATTAAGTCTACATCTTTGTTCGTCAAAGTGGGGTACAGAGGCAAAGACAATATTTCTTGATAAATACGTTCTGCAACCGGAAATGCTTTCGATTTGAGATTCAGGAATTTCCTGTAGAACGACAGTAAGTGCAAGGGAGTATAATGCACACTCAACCCTATTCCATTATCTGTCATCCTTTCAAACAGTATGTTTCTTGTGATTCCCGATTCTTTCTCAACACGTACTACATACAGATGGAAGACATGGGATCGATTGGGAGCTTCATAGGGTGCGACGATTCCTTTGAATCCATGTTGTCGAAATTTCTCATTGTAGTAGTGAGCAGCTTTGATGCGTCTCTTGATTCCTTGACCAATTCTTCTCAGTTGAGAGATTCCTAACAGGGCCTGTAGCTCATTGAGTCTGTAGTTGTAGCCCAGATCTACGACGTCGTAGTACCACG
>Ga0315277_10001422_pt1 | contig 34967 bp, 33 predicted proteins | sample YL17G05_15_MG_FD_203695 | JGI IMG/M metagenome (GOLD analysis project Ga0315277, IMG submission 203695) | Sediment microbial communities from Yellowstone Lake, YNP, Wyoming, USA - YL17G05_15 | ecosystem: Environmental > Aquatic > Freshwater > Lake > Sediment | place: USA: Wyoming | collected...
CCCGGACCGAGTCGAGCCGCGTGCGGTGAAAAGACGACCCAAGAAGCAGGTCTATCTGAACGAGCCTCGCCCCATCGCCAAAGCACGCCTACTCAATGCAACATAGGCTTATGGAAGTGCCATTCAGTGATTACCCTATTGGAGGACGACAAGATGACAGCGGAACAGAGCAGTACGTCGGTGCAGGAACACGAAGACTTGAGTCAGATCATCCGGATCGACGAGGCCAAGGTCAGCAGTCATTTGGGCGATCTGGTTCGTAAGACCGTGCAGCAGACGCTCAATGAGATGCTCGATGCCGAGGCGCAGGAGATGTGCCACGCCCAGCGGTACGAGCGTACGGAAGCCCGCCAGGATTGTCGGGCAGGCTTCTACCAACGCAAGCTGCAGACGCAGGCCGGGGTAGTGGAGCTGAATGTGCCGAAGTTTCGCTATGCCAAGTTTGAGACGGCGATCATCGAGCGGTACCGTCGCCGAGAATCTTCCGTGGAAGAGGCCCTGATGGAGATGTACTTAGCGGGAGTCTCCGTGCGTCGGGTGGAGGATGTCACAGAAGCCTTGTGGGGCATGCGGGTCAGTGCCGGCACGGTCAGCGATCTGAATCAGAAGATGTATGAGCGGATCGAGGCATGGCGCAACCGCAAGATCGAGAAGGTCTATCCCTATGTCTATCTCGATGGGATCAGCCTCAAACGGACCCGGGGCGGCGAGGTGCGCAACGTGTCAGTCCTGGTGGCGGTCGGCGCCGGCGAAGACGGGTGCCGGGATATCCTGGGCATCGCCGAGGGCTGTAAGGAAGACAAAGCCGGCTGGAGCGGTTCCCTGGCGTACCTCAAAGGCCGGGGTTTGGTCTGTCTGGAGCTATTCATTACAGACAAGTGCATGGGTCTGATCGAGTCTTTGGCCGAGTACTATCCTGGGGCCAGCTCGCAACGCTGCATGGTCCACTTCTACCGGAACGTCTTTTCGATGGTGCCCAAAGGGCAGGTTAAAGTCGTGGCCGGCCATGCTAAAGGCGATCCACGCTCAGGAAGATCGGTCGGCGGCTCGGGAGAAAGCCAAGGCCGTCGCAGACAAGCTCGAGACGATGAAGCTGCGTGCAGCGACCAAGGAAGTCCGGGAGGGCATTGAAGAGACGCTGACGTATTACGCCTTTCCCGACAAGCATCACCGGCAGATCCGTACGAACAACATGCTGGAGCGGGTGATGCGGGAGATCCGCCGACGTACCCGGGTGGTGGGCTCGTCCCCGGATGGGCGCTCGGCTTTGATGCTGGCGACGATCGCGGCTGCGCTACGTCTCGGGCGGTCGCGGGGGTACGCGGCGGTACATGGACATGAACCGGCTCAAGGAGATGCAAGACCAGGAAACGGCAACGGCCGATAACGCGGCCGCCTGACCCATGGGTTAGGCGAGGACTCAGGACCCGTCCCATTCATGAGGACAGACAAAAAAGCGAAAGATTCTTGACACTGCCAAATCATCAAGCTGAGCGCAGAGGCGGCCCAGTTGTAGAAGTGCCGTCGCCTGCCGGCGTGCGTCGGAGGACGATAATCTCACCAGCTCCTCAAAGTCGGTTTTGGCATCGGCCAGCCGGTCCGGCAGATGCGACAGAATCGTGCCTCTCGTATCCAGCAGATGCAGGTCACCAGGCGCAAGCCTTTGTTCGCCAACTCCGGGACCTTCACCGCCTTGCCTTCCCCCTGCAGCATCGATGCGCGCACTACCACCAGCATCCACGAGTCCGGCGCGATCGCCTCCGCCTGCGTCAAGCACTCGAAGGCTTGATCCGCATCCCTCGTTTCCTGATACGCGAGCTGCGCCAATTGAATGCGCGAGGTCACATCCTGCTCGTCATTAGAGGCTCTGACCCTCAGTTCATCGATGGCCCGGGGGGAATCCTTTCCCCCAGGGCCATGCGAACCTGCCAGGCGCTGGCGAGACGTGGGTCAGTTTGGACCTACTGGAAGACTTTCTCAGCATTCAACAAGCGACCCGGCCGTTCCAGAAGACCCAGCGATCGGCCGGGGATATCCGCCGCCGAAGGATTGGCCAGGAGCCCTTGCCGGCAGGCATCCTCCACATGCCGCAAGTCCTCAAGTCTCTCGTACATTCCTGCCAACAGCAACCGGGGCAGACTCCGCCGGATTAGCACCCGTGTAGGTGAAAGGCTCGATCACGGTATCCTGGCCGATCCGGGCCCGTGCATCAATCCACGTGTTGTCCGGATCGACGATCGTTACTCCTTCGTCCATCAGCCGCTGCTGAATTCGCTGCTGCATGATCTTGCCCACGGCGCTCAACTGGGCCCGACTGTTAACACCCACCGCCTCCTCCGGCTGCACGGCGGTCACCGCCACGACTTTGTGCCCGCTGGCAATCATCACCGCCAGCGCATCCGTCAGATAGTACTCCCTCTTGGCATTGTCCGGCTTGACCTTGCTCAGAGCATCAAACAGCATCCGGTTCCTGAAGAGGTAGTAGCTGGGATTGACTTCCTTGATCTTCCGTTGCTCTACCGTGCAGTCGCTGTGTTCCACAATGCCTTGAATATTGCCGTAGTCATCCCGTAAAATGCGGCCGTATCCCGTCGGGTCTTCCAGAACAGCGGTGGCGAGGGTGGCAGCCGCCCGCTCGGATTCGTGCTTTTCGATGAGCATCTTCAGCGTCTGGGCTCGGATCAGGGGGCCATCCCCGCAGAGGATCATCGTCTCGCCCGTAAAGTCCGCCAAGTGCTCCTTGCAGCAGAGCACCGCATGTGCCGTTCCCAGTTGCTCAGTCTGGGTGACCCAAACAATGCGGTGGACATCGGCGAACCGCTTGCGGACCTGATCGCCGCCAAAGCCAACCACGACATAGGTTCTCTCAACACCCGCTTCGCAGCAGGCATCCAATACGTAGTCCAACATGGGCCGCCCGGCGACTTCATGCAGGACCTTAGGCAGTTGCGTATTCATACGACTGCTCTTGCCGGCGGCTAAAATGATTGCGACTTTCTTGGCAGTCATGCGTTCATCAATCTCCTACGGGAAGCGAAGCCTGCCTTGAACCAGGTGTTACAGATCCATCCCTGAGCAAGCCGAAGATGTTGTCGTTAGCGTGAAATCTTGGGATTGCGTGGCTTCCTCAAAAGCTAAAACGCGATGACAACCAGGATACCATGTCCACGGCAAAGTCGCCGGCGCCGGCCGCCCTGGTCGGTCAATTTCGTAACGCACAGGACGCTGGAGGCCGCGATAACGAAACCAGGGAATAGGCTGCCGCAGTCGCCCATGAAGACCATGACCGGATTGAAGTTGAGAAGCAGAAAGCCAGTCGAGCTGCCGAGCAAAGCCAGCACGCACACTGCCATAGTGCCGCCGTTGTGAACGGCGAGGCCAGCAGTGACGACGGAAGCCACGGCACCGTCGCCTGCAGCCAAGCTGGCGAGTCTGTCGGTGAGATTGATGGCGTTGGTGATCCCGACGACCCACAGCAGCAGACAGCTGGAGGAACCGAGATGCAGCACGAGGTCATCCGTGACCTCGATGCTGCTAATCCGGCCTCCCGCTATGCAAAGGGTCGCCGCCGCAGCGAGTTGGGCGGCGACCCTGCATCACGCGGGCAAGCCCCGCAGATCGTCCGTGAAGCGAGTGATGAGAAAGTCCCGGAATACAAACAGCGTGGTGATCTCCAGTCGCATGCGCCGGAGGGTATCACCTGCTGCGTTGTTCAGGAACAGGACCGCAAGAATCAGGGCCGTCACAGGCAGGAATATGGCGACACCAACGATCGGCGGGATCGGCTGCCGGTGCACGCTTCGCATTCCCGACCGGTGTGTGATCCCGACGGGTCGTGCCAACCGGATCACGGCACGTGCCGTGAACAACGATAGGAAAACTGCACCGAGATAGATGCTGCTGTGAGTAGCCACAGTCGATAAACCCTGAATCTTTCGGGGATTCACGGCGAATCTACCGGCTGTCCAGCCAGTTCTCCGCGAGAACAGCCAAATCGACGAAATTCACCACCCCATCGCCATCGAGGTCAGCGGGGTATTGCCAACCCGCCAGCCTTGCGAAAAGCCACCATGCAGCGTATGCCTTCTGATTCGCGTTGAGAGGTTCACTGTGGGCGGAACTGCAAGGGTACCAGTCCACGTTGACGACGTGGGTGTCCTGCCATTCCCTGGCCCAATTGCCCAAACCTGCGCCGGTCCGAGAACTGTAGTAGGTGCAATCATCACCCGGAAAAGCATAATACTTCCCATCCGGGTCATGACTCTCAATATCCGCGAAATCGTACAGCACCTTGTTGTTTGCCGCACAGTAATCTCGGATGATCTGGTTGGCAGCTTTGTTGTTGGCGTCATCCCAATGATCGACATGCGCAGTCATGTACACGAAGGTCACGTGGGGGTAGTCCTTCTCCAGTTGGCTCATCGGTTCCAGATACTCACTCAGCAGGATGTCATTGGCATACTTGCTGCCCGCCTGCCCACACCACGACCACACAACAACGTTTGTATGCACATTTCCCGGATCATTCAGATAGGCTCTGGTGCTATTGACCCACTGGGGGAAATACCCCACGTCATCTGCCATGGCGTAATCATGCAGATCAAGTGCGCCCCCCGTGCCACCGTGATTCCAGGCGAAAATATCTTTCGCCAGAGAGAGCTTCTTGCCACCGGCATTCGCAAAGCCTACCAACCCGGTCATGCCATCGGTAATTTGGGAACCATGCGACGTGTGACCGTAGGCGATGTGAAGCCTGGCCTTGGCCTGGAGGATCGCGTCCTCAGGTATCCGGGTAATGTCGGTACAGGTGTGATCGATGATCAGCGACTCTGTTCGCCTCGCCGGATCTGGACCATCTATGATGGGCAATACGATCACTAACACTGGCAAGAAGCTACTTATCATAGTTATCATCCCTCTAATTCTGAGTAACGAGTTAGCGGGTATGGAACGCCCGGCTATGTGATGAATTCTTTATCCTCAAGAGAATATGAGTAGCCTACGGTCCCCTGCACGCCAACGGTGATTCTAACCACTGTCAAATAGTAAGAGCGGTTATTACCGGTTAGCAGCCGCCAGAACTTACAGATGAAGAGCATTCTCATTCACTGGGACGGCCCAGTGTCGTCGGCTAATGGTGGCCAGCGGATCGGTCTTGAAGAAAAAGGTGACCCCATCTGGGGCGGTGTCATCGAGAACCACCCGCGACATCTAGCAGCTTGATCAATAGTTGTTCCGCCACGTGCCGTCGGCCCATCGCATTGAGATGTCCTCCATCGTCCGTGTACGCACGCGCGAGAATCGGAATCTCGTGCCCGTTCCGGAGACTGTAGTGTCGAAGCCCTTCTGGCCCCAGAGTCTCGTACAGGGCAAGATCAAACAAAGGTTCCTTTCCCGAAAACCGTTCCCGCAGAAGTGCATTGTACCGGCTCCGTACCTCGTTTCCATCCAAGATGGTTGGACGGCCGATGAGTCGCTTGATGCTGGCTTTCAAAGCCCCTTCTGCTTTGCCGGGTGGTCCACACAGCGGGACGGTGACATGCATGAATGTGGTGTGCGGGAAACGTGACTTCAGCGTGTCCATCGCCTTGGAGTAGGTCGCGAACAGCGCATCCGGATTCGAGGCTTCGTCGATGTCCACGAAGCAAAACTTGAAGAAGGCAATATCCACCTTCTCTGCAAGCCCACCTTCCATCAGTTGCCTGAACTCGGCCGTTTTCGATTCCGGGTACAGGTTCCGACCGATGGGCGCATGAACCAACATGGGCCCCCCAATGCTTTTCGCGTCCTTTGTCTCGGCGATTCTCAGGCGCAGATACTCATGGCCCGCCGCAACATCCTTGATCCCACTGATAATGTTATAGCCCACGGACTGGTGGCCAAAGAAAATCGTCCGACTACCTAAGCGAGTCCAGGCCTCTGGGGGGATATCCGCCCAATACCGTATCGTGTGGGAACTCGTTCCTTTGCGCACCGTGATCCGGGTCATCAGAATCAGCACGGTAGTTGCAACTATCGTGGCAGTCGAAACGGTCAATAGCATCCAGAGTAATCCAACCATCGCTCTCGTTATCCGCGTTCTTCCTCGATCAAACACAAGCTATCACACGACCTGGGTCACCTGACAGCCCCTGTCGTTAGTCCCATCGGAGCAGGTGCGCGTTAGTAGCGCTTTCTGTCAGTCACCAGCGTGGATTTCACCTACAGGCTCGATCAGCAGTGGTAGCTTATGTTGGTAGCGGGTCGCCCTTCTTTTTGCGTCAATATCGTCGTAGATGCGCTTCACCTGCCACGTCTCCAAGGAAAGAGCTTGAGCCGCCTCATCCGCCGTTACGTCATGGTTCTTGGAGTATAAACAGAAGTCCAGTAGGCAGTACGGGACTGAGAAGTAGAACTCCTCTTGATCCTGCGGCAGGGAGTAGGTATCGGTCGTTGGAGGGCGCTCGCAGATCTCCCGAGGCAAACCGAGGAATTCAGCCATTTGATAGACCTGCGTCTTGTACAGGTGCGCGATGGGCTTGAGGTCGGCGGACCCGTCGCCGAACTTGACGAAGAAGCCTTGATCATATTCCTGGCGGTTCGGCGTGCCCGTCACCGCATAATGGAGCCGGTCCGCATGATAGTACTCAAACATCTTGCGCACCCGCTGCTTGAAGTTGGTGGCCGCCACAATCTGCAAATAGGCTTTCAGCGGCAGCCGTGCTCGGGTTTGGCGACCCTCGGGCGACTCGACCACGATGGAGAAGATCCGCAGACTCTCGTGGTCCAGCAAAGAGGGCAGAACGATCTTGCATTTGTAGGATGAATCATAGTTCGGAATGACGCCCCGGATTGCCTCGTCGCGATACCTATAGCATCCCGCCACGGTCAAGAGATCCGTGATGTCACGGCACTCAGATGGTATATCCAAATGCGTTACAATCCTCTGACTTAATGATCTTGTCTCGGCAGAGGAATCCTTCTCGGGCAACAGGAGTCCCAACACTCGTTCGGAACCGAGGGCTCGCACGCACAGTGCCCCGACGACGCTACTGTCGATCCCCCCAGATAAGGCAACCACAACACCCCGCCGTTTCAGCGTTTCGTACACGCACCGTTGTATGGCGGCTTCGATTCGCTTCGATTCGGCATGGCAGTCAATCTTGAGCTTCTCCCACACAGCCGCTTTTTGAGCTCCCGCATCCATCACTCACCCCCAATAGTTTGTAGCGCGCGTTTATCGACCTTGCCATTTACGTTCCTTGGAAGCGCTGCCACAAACTCGATGTATTTGGGAACCATAAATGGGGACAATTTTTCCGCACAATGCCTCAGAACTGTTTTCTCGTCCAATCCGCTGGCGCGAGTGACGATGAATGCCTTGATGGCACGCCCTAGGATATCGTCCGGCACACCGATGACAGCAACCTCCGCCACGCTTTCCAGTTCGCAGAGAGCGTTCTCCACCTCCTTTGGACTAACGCGTTCCCCTCGGGTCTTGATCATGTCGTCCTTTCGACCTAGAAAATAGAGGAATCCCTCCTCATCTCTCCGGAAATAGTCGCCCGAGTACAGCCAGCGCGAGGCTGGGTACGGACCCGGTTGGTACGTTTGAGCTGTCAGTTCCGGATCGCGCCAATAACCCTGCATCACATTAGAGCCTCTGATGATGAGTTCCCCGGTTTCTCCCGGCCCAACTTCCTTTCCGTTCTCGTCGACGACAAGCACCTCGCAGTTGGGCATGGCTTTTCCCACCGAGCCCGGTCGCTGGTCTAGCTCCGATGGATCCAAATAGCCGACGCGCTTACATTCGGTCAACCCGAACATGGAGAAGATCTTCACGTTCGGCCAGAGCCGGCGCAGATGCCGGATATGTTGTACCGGCAGAGCGGCGCCGGTATTGGTCAGATACCGGAGACTGCTCAGGTTGTATTTACTCAAATCCCGCATCTTGAGCAGCATGGCCGCCATCGTTGGTACGATAGGGAATCCTGTCACTTTCTCTTCCGCGATGCGATTCAGAACACGATGAAGGTAGGCGAACGACGATTCCAGCACCACGGTGCCGCCAAACACCACGGCCATAATGATCTGATACAATCCGTAGTCAAAAGACAAGGGCAACGCATCAAGTATGACATCGTCTTGTTGGTTCTGGATATACTGGATAATGCTGCGCGCTGCGGAGATCATATTGTGATGCGTGCACATGACTCCTTTGGGATTGCCGGTGGTGGCCGACGTGTAGATCAATGCCGCCAAATCGATGTCGATGCATCGAGGAAGTCGGTCCGCCGACGACGGACCTGGATAACCGCCTTCGCCAGCCAATGGTGCAAACACGGAATCCCAGGTAGTGCACGGGATGTCCGGACATCCGTTAAACCGCGCGTGCGCCCCAACCCAGATGATCTTCAGGTCGCCATTCAAGTTGGCGAGAGCCTCTCGAACAATGGGCGCCTGATCAATGCGGGCGACCACGACCTTCGCCGCCGAGTTCTGAAGAATGTAGCCAAGCCTACATGCCTTCGTGTGAGCTTCGAGGATTACAAAAACGCCCCCCGCCTTGAGCGTTCCATACAGGCTGACAATCGTCTCAGGGCAGTTGCCGGTGAGAATAACTACTCGGTCCTGCTTGCGCACTCCCAATTCAATGATGGTCTGCGCAAAGCAGTCGGAGTATACATCAAGTTTGACATAGCTCCACCGCTCGTGGCCACAAACGATGGCGTCCTTTTGGGGCATCCTGCGGGCGGACCGTCTGAGCCACTCGTGGATCAAGACGGGGTCGAATTCAATCACTCTCGATTCCTCCCATCGCGCCGTCCGGCAAAAACCATGTCGAAACCCAGCAGAGATGTCCAAGGCTGGTTGCGGCGTCCCATTGTCTTCCTGTCTTTGATCGGGGATCGGCCTTTGTGGTTACGCAGCCGTCTTCGCGCTCGTCCGACGATCGATTATCGAATCAGGACGAATCATGGAATGCGAGCGAGGAGTGAAGTCCTCTACAAACTGCTGATGGATGATTTGAGAGGACAAGATGCCCGCCAGAGCCATGCCGTCGATCTCGTTCCGATTCTCCGCCGCCTGCAATTTTGCCAGCAGCCTACCCACTTTGCCGGCATCGAACATAGTGGCCCGTTGAACGGCACGGCTCGTCAGCAACTCTCTGGTGAACTCGCCACTTGCACCGGCCAACAGGCAGTTGACGATGGGCGCGCGGTACGGCCGCTTTCTCCGCGCAACGATCTCGTCCGGGAGAAATGGCTGAAGCACCTTCTTGAGCACGTATTTCTCATTCAAGCCCAGGATTTTCCACCGCGAAGGGACTCGGGCCATGAGGTCAATCATACGATAGTCAAGGAAGGGCAGCCGGATCTCCACAGAATGTGCCATGGCCACGCGATCCCCTTGTGAGGACAGCAGATAGTTGCTCAGGAAAATCATCATCTCTAGGTATTGCGCCTTCCCTACCGGACCGAGTAGATGGAATCGCTCGGACAGGCTCTCACGAACAGGTTCGTAGGGGTCCCCTGCGCCAATCGCTGCCTTCATCTCCGCTGAGAAAAACGTCTTGATTCGACTCGTGTTATCCCATCGTATGATATGAGAAAAGACCGGATCCCAGGATCGATCTAGTCCCTTTCCAAAGAACGGCTGGAGAAAACGCTTTGTCCGTTGATCTCGGAATATGTCCTCATACAACTGGTTGAGTAAGAGGGCGGGGGCAGAGGACTCCGGCCGTCGCGACCAGAACTGTCTGATCTTCGCCTCCTTGAAGATGTCGTAGCCGCCGAATACTTCATCCGCTCCCTCGCCCGTAAGAACCACCTTCAGTCCACATTCGCTGACGGCCTGGGACAGCATGTACAACGGCGCCGGAGCCGTGCGCAGAAGCGGCTTTTCACAATGCCACAGAGTCTGGGCAAACGCATCCCCTACTCGCTGAGGCGTCGCCCAGATTTGGCGGTGCGTCGAGCCCAGAAACAATGCCATCTTCTCCTGGTACATTCCTTCGTCAAAGGCCTCTTCTTCAAAGCGTATGCCAAAGGTGTTCCAGGAAACGCCCAGCTTCTTCGCTGCCACGGCGGCCACCCCCGATGAGTCCAGACCGCCGCTGACATAGCAGCCGATCGGCACATCCGCCCGCAGACGAATGCGAATGGCATCGGTCAGCAGGTCCCGGATCTGCTCGCAGAGTGCCGCCACGGGCAGATCAAGCTGCTCCTGGCGACTATAGATGGGAATTTCCCAGTATTTCTTTATCTCCACGGTGCCGCGTGAGACCTTCAGGTAATGGCCCGGCGGCAACTCGTAGATATCTCGAAATGCCGTACGACCGGGCAGAACCGTCCAAAATGTGAAGATCTGGTCCAATGATACGGGGTCGATCTCACGAGGCACCCCATCAATCGCGAAGATAGATTTGATCTCCGAGGCGAAAATCAGCCTTCCGTGGTGTATGGCGTAGTGCAGCGGTCGAATCCCCACTCGGTCCCGCGCCAGGAATAGCTCCTGGTTCACACTGTCCCAAATGGCGAATGCGAATTGCCCGTTCAGACGCTGCAGACACCGAGACCCCTCTTGTTCATACAGATGCAGAAGGACTTCCGTGTCTGAGGTGGTGTAGAAGTGGTGACCTTGCTCCTGCAATTCTCGCCTCAGCTCAACATAGTTGAATATCTCCCCATTATAGATAATCCAAAGTGTCTCGTCTTCGTTGTGTATGGGCTGTCGCCCTCCTTGGAGGTCGATGATGCTCAGTCGCAGATGGCCTAGCCCCACTCTATCATCCAAGTAGATGCCCGACTGGTCAGGACCGCGGTGTCGAATCTGCGTCATCATCCCCTGGATGTCACGCAAATCCGTATGGTGCCCGGGCTTGAGCTCACAGATGCCAACGATGCCACACATGGCTCCCTCACAAGGAAAGACGGGAAATCGTCCACCGAGTTATGTACCTACCGGGCGGCTGTTCTTCCATTCATCTTCCGCTCTACGAACTCGGACATCCTCCTCAGCGTGTCGAAGTTCTCCGGGACGACCTCGCTATCGCCGATCTCGATGCCAAACCTCTGCTCCATGAACGTGATGACATCCAAGAAACCTAGGGAATCGAGCACGCCGCTCCCCTGAAGCGACACGTCCTCCTGAAGCTTCTCACCGTCACCGAAGAGGATGTTGTCAACGATATAATTCTCCATGACTTCTCGTATGTCCATTCTAGTCCCCTCTTACGTCACGTTCCTTCGTTCATTCTCAGCGGCGCCAAGAGGCTTCTCAACTCTTGACAAGTTTCAAAAGGTGCGCTCAATATGATCAGTGTCCCTCTCGAATCGCAGGGTCTCACGAGAGAATCGGTGACCTCGCCGCTCCATGTCCTGATGCTCAGCGACGCTCGGCACCATCAACTGCACGATTGTGTCCCTCATCGTTTTGGCATTCTGAGGCTCACAGGTGTGGCCCCCCGACTAATCCACTTGAACGGGTCCAACGCATCATCTTCAGCTGCCAGCAGTACTGATCGGCCGATGGAGACAAGCCAGAGGCGTCTGCGGGACTGCCAGGCTGGATAGCCTGCTTCTGACTGGCGGAATCGAATGAGTATCTGCCTTGGCCGGCATCGCTGTCAGGCCCACGTCAAGCACGCCGACAGAACCGCCGAATCCGGTTGAGGCAAGTCCTTTAACAACCTCACATGATAGCTACTCTTAGGGAACATCACTACCCAGATCGTCAAGAGAATGAGTAGAAGGTCAAGTGCTGTAGATTGGTGCTGTACGTACCAGATTTCCAGCTCACCTTTATACGGGGCGATATCCTCCGCATAGCACTGATGCTGGTCTTTGCCACATTGAGCTAAGATCGAATCCTCATCCCGAAAGACAATGGAACCGATACCTGAGAGGCCCGGGCGGATTTTGACAATCTCCCGCTTCACGTGCTGGGGAAATACGTCGAAATGAGGCCTTACCTGGGGGCGAGGGCCGATGAGGCTCATGTCACCCAGCAGAACATTCAGGAGTTGCGGAATCTCGTTGATCTTCGTGGCCCGGAGGATTCGGCCAAAGGGCAGGATGCGCGGATCGTGCTCCATCGTGAGGAGACCCCCGGGCATATTGGGGCTGTCTTTGAGCATTGTGGCGAATTTATAGAGGCCGAAGGTTCGACCACCTCGGCCCACCCGCTCCTGGCGGTAGAAGATGTTGCCCTCCCCGGTGCACCGAAGAATCATGGCCACCGGAACGAGCAGCGGCGACAGGACGAGGAGTGCGATTGAAGAAAGCAGGATGTCTAACAGACGTTTCATGATCTTGTCCTCCAATGCCAAGACTACATGCGGCTGTCCAGATTCCTATTCACTTCCGCATGCCGAAATTCCGGAATCATTGCGCAGAACAGGTCCACCAGCTCGCGCTTCGTCCACGTTCCCGTGGACCGCATGCGGTCGACCTCGGTCGAAAATCGTCCGATCTGGTCTACCCGGAAGAGAGGCTCGTTCTTGATGACACCAACACTTCGAAATCGTTCCAAGTCGAGCGTGTCATTCTCGGCCGTAAACTCCTCAAAGTCCTTCTCGCCGGTTGTGTCCGACTTGAAGAAGTAACAGGGCCACCGGCCGCTCGCTCTGAGTTCTTCGACCCGGGCGCGCGCCTCATCCTCGGTCGCGCACTCGTAAGCCTCAAAACCCAAACCCTGAAGGTACTTGCGTGCGATTTCCGCAAATGTAATCAAATGAAGTTGTTCGCTGGGCTTCGGGAAGAAGATGTCCCTGTTCTCGCCCAACAGGCAGGACAGGAGACACAACTCTCCAGACTCCTGAGCAGTAACGAAATAGCGTTTCACATCGAACGGGGCCGACAGGGGCTGCCCTTTGACGATCCGCTGAGAAAACCCGTGGAGCAGACTACCATCGGAGAAGGCCACGTTCGCGAAACGCGCGGTCGAGATGGGAATCTGCTGACTCCAGTGCATCAGGTGCAGCTCCATGATCCGCTTCGACGCGCCCATCATGTTGACCGGATTCGTCGCCTTGTCCGTAGACACGCAGAAATACTTGCGAGTTCCCTGCTCGATGGCATGGTGGATCGTCTTGTTCGTATTGAGGATGTTCACCTCAATCATTCGCATGAGCGTGTACGGATCGCGCTCGCTGCGGACATGTTTCAGGGCCGAGAGATTCAGGAGGTAGTCGAACGGCCCTTCCTTCCTGAGGAACACATCGAACTCAGAGGAGCCGCAGTCCAGGATGAACGTGCGAAAGTCCCCGTCGATATAGCCGAGTGAGCTACGCAGGTCCCGCACCAGCTCGACCATATTGTTCTCGCTGATGTCCACCACGTAGAGCTTGCGAGGATGGCGTTTGAAGAGCTCCTTGACGACAGCCTGGCCGATCGAACCGGCTCCGCCGATGACCAGGAAGGAACCGCCTCGCACCTGCTCCGCTATCTGCGGCCCCCACACCTGCAAGTCTTCCGCAAACAGCGGTTGATCCCGACCGATCAGAGAGAGACAATCGTTCATAAACTGCCGAGAGTGTCGGACGGAGCTTGCCCCACCGACGAATGCTGATCAACCACAGAGGCCACAATAGGCACGGAGAAAACGGCTGGGCGGTGAGAGCGTGTGACCGTTAGACTGCGAGACTATCGGACGTAGCACGGCTTGTGACCGGCCGATTATCCGTTCCCCGTAACAAAGGACTATGAACGCTGCCTTCAGCCGCCAACAACCAGCGGCTCGCGTCGCCCGACGCGCTACGCCAATAGCTTCTTGAGCGTCGAGCAGACAAGCTCCACCTGATCGAAGCTCATCGTTGGAAAAAGCGGCAGTGTCAGCTCTCGTTTCGAGATATCCAACGCAATAGGTGTAGCGGCAAGACCCGCGTTCCTGTAAGCCGTGAACTCCTGGAACGGCGGATAATGGATACTGGACTGGATGCCGTTCTCTTTGAGTCCCGCGATGATCTGCGTGCGATCGACAGTCCTATCCAGAAGGATAGGGAAGATATGATAGCTCGGCTCGCCGAAGCCGTACCCCAAGAAAGGAACGCTCATACGAGGAACATCTGCCAGAAGCGAGCGATATCGTGCGACAAGCTCTCCCCTGCGACGATTTGCCTCCGGCAGCTTCTGGAGTTGAACAAGCCCAATGGCCGCTCGGATCTCATCCATCCGGTAGTTCAGACCGGGTTCGACGACATCGTAGGAAATCGCCCTGCCCTTGTATCGGTCCAACGTCAGGCTGCTCATGCCGTGGGAGCGCAGGTGCCTGCCTTTCTCATGCAGTTCCTGCGAGCGGGTCACGTACATCCCGCCTTCGCCGATGGAGAGGTTCTTATTCGTGAAGAAGCTGAAGCATCCGATGTCGCCGATGGTCCCGCATAGTCGTCCCCGGTAGTCGGCAGCAGGCGCATGGGCGGCATCCTCGATGAGAAAGATGCACCTGCCACCGGATTTGTCCCGCACAATGGAGCGGATGGCATCCATATCGCACGCGAAGCCGCCATAGTGAACGACAAGCACCGCCTTCGTGCGGGGCGTGATCGCAGCGGCGATCCCCTCCGGGGAGATGTTCCAATCATCATACGATGTGCAGTCTACCAGGACAGGCTCCGCACCGACGAGTCGCACGACGTTGATGTCCGCCACGAAGGTAAGCGACGGAACGATGACCTCGTCACCCGGTCCGACGCCAGCGGCAAGCAATGCCATGTGCAAAGCCGCCGTCCCATTCGCAACGGCTGTGCAATGAGCACCGTTGCCAAGGAATGTGCCGAACGAACTCTCGAAAGACTTCGTCTGCTCACCCATCGTAATCCAGGCGCTCCGGATCACTTCCGTCACGGCCTGAAGCTCACGATCGTCGTAGTTCAATTCAAAGAGTTGGACTTTCCACATAGATGAGTCAAATGCTCCAGGGTCCACTCGAAGCGTTTCGCTTTCTTGCAATCATCCAGCTCGAACAACGCGCTTCGATGTGGACACTCTCTTTGCAAGAACCTCTTCGAGTATTCTCTCGAACTGAAGGACAGCAATTGAACCGCACATGTTATTGAGGTAGAAACTTTTTCCGGCACTTCCCATCATTTCCAGCTTGTGTTTTGACATGCCCCTCATTCTTATCACACCTTCGGCGATACTTCGTGGGTCTTCAGATCTGCAATTCACTCCAGCGCCCGCTCTATCAACCAAATCGGCGGTGTCACCGCCAACAGCGACTAGCAAAGGACGCCCCGTTGCCATCGACGCCACAGTCTTGGACGGAATCGTGATCTTGTATGAAAAGTCATCTCTCAAATGAATCAGCAACACATCCGCCAGGCGCAGTATTCTCCCGATTTGGCCGATCGGCTGTCTCAGCAGGAACTTGACATTAGTAAGGTTCATTGTTTTGACATTATCCTTGAGACAGTCGACATCGACGCCATCACCGATAAACCAGAACAGAACATCAGGGCATTTCGTCTTCACTATCTCCGCAGCTTGAATAACAGAGCTCAGGGCCTGCGCCTTTCCAATATTCCCAGCGTACACAATATTGAACCGGTCTTCCATGCCCAGCTTTCGCTTCAACGAGACGTCTGGAGCAGATACGACGAATTTGGCATCCTCGCACCATCCATAAATCAGGTCAACCTTCTCAGATGGGACACCCCTGCCCTCTATTAAACGTTTGTAGCCGGGAGTGGACACGATGATGCGAGCGGCCCGACTGTATATAAAGTCCATCATTCTGCCCACTAACTTCAACGCCAGTTTGTTGCTTAGCATTCCGGTTGCTTCAAGGGTCTCGGGCCAACAATCGAGAACATAAATGACAAAAGGAGTTCGTCGCAGGAGTCTTCCGACGCATCCTGCTAAACCCATTGTTCCGGGACCTTCTCCAATCACGATTATATCTGCCGGTTTCGTGAAAAGCATCCCAACGGTAGAGGCAGAGAGCGCAAAGCTCGTATAACACAGGACTCTTTTCAGAGCAGACGATCCATGGCTGGGATACAGTGGAATCCTAACAACGGAAATACCGTCGATGGTTTCACGTTGCAGGAGTTGCATCCTATACCCCTCGTATAGGACACTTCCGGGATAGTGGGGAAAACCTGTCAGGACTTCCACTGTGTGCCCTCGAGCGGCAAGAAGCTTAGCAAATGGCAGACAGGCAAAAAAGTCTGGCTCGGGATGAAAATAGTGGGATATCAGCAATATTCTCATACAATGAGTACGTCACATGCCTACAACTATGGTATGTGTATATTGGAAGAACCTGAGCAAGGCATCACACCTCTGAGGCTTGCTTGTCCTCCCCCATGCAGGATGGGGCTGAGAAGATGCGCAGCAGCCACCTCATTCCGTGATGGACCAGGTGCCAACTGCAAAGCGGTGATCGTCCACCTTGGCGTCCTCGATCCTTCCTGAGGAGAAGACCATGAGAATTGCATCAGCACCGAGATTCGCGCTGCCTGTCGCATAACCGGGGGGCACGTGGAGCACCTGGGGCATGGCGGCGGAGAGGACAAACCGCTCGACGGGCAGACCGCTCGATGGGCAATCCCACCGGTCCGGCTTCACGACAGCGATCAATGTGGCGCCCTGGACGGCGAAGAACCATTTATGATCACGTTGGTGACCCACCCAGCCACGCAACTCCTGCGGGCGATGGGCTCGGATCGTGTAGAACCGATCCACTCCCTTGAAGTCGAAGTCATTGACGAAAGAGACCACGCCCCGAGCATCAACATGTAGGCCACCATCGATGATCCGAGGCCGCAGTTCATCCGGTTCCATCTTCTCGCTCCTCTCACCCTTCACCGCGGTCCGGCTCAACTGGGGCCGATGGCTTCTGCCATACTACCCGATTGACATAGTTCGTATAACTCAGAAGGATCCGTACGATTTTCTCTGAGACATTCGGTACACGGTAGTCATCAACCATTTGTAGTGTACGGGTCTCACCACGCTCCTGTGACTCCAGTACCCTCAACCCCTCCATCACACGGTCCAGCGCCAGTCCCGTCATTATCACCGCCCCTTCCTCCATGCCCTCGGGACGCTCGTGGGCGTCGCGGATATTGAGCGCCGGAAAGTTCAGGATGGAGGATTCCTCTGTGATCGTGCCGCTGTCGGAGAGCGTTGCTTTGGCATGCATCTGGAGGTGCACGTAATCGCACAATCCCAGGGGCTTGAGCAGTTCGACTCCTCGATGAAGCGTCACGCCCATAGCATCGATCTTCTTTCGCGTTCGCGGGTGCGTTGAGACGATGATCCGTTTGCCGTAGTGCTTGGCAATCGCGTTGAGCACATTCACCAGCTTGGCAAACTGGTCGGGGAAGTCGATGTTCTCCTCGCGATGGGAACTAACGACGAAGTAATCCTGGTCCTTGAGGCCAAGCCGCTCCAGCACATCGGACCTTTCGATCTTCGGCAGGTAGTAGTGCAACACCTCATACATGGGACTGCCGGTCTTGATGACCCGGTCTGGCGAGACGCCTTCGCGGAGTAAATACTCCCGCGAGATGGAACTGTACGGCAGATTGATGTCACTGATATGGTCCACGATCTTGCGGTTGATCTCTTCGGGCACCCGCTGGTCGAAACAACGGTTGCCCGCCTCCATGTGGAAGACGGGGATCTTGCGGCGCTTGGCCGAGATGGCGGACAGGCAACTGTTCGTATCGCCCAGGATCAGTACGGCATCGGGCTGAACCTCAGCCAGCACTTCATCAGAACGAGAGATGACAAGGCTGATCGTCTCGGCCGCATTGCGGCCCGCCGCATCGAGGAAGCGGTCGGGCTTGCGGATCTCCAGATCCTCGAAGAAGATCTGATTAAGCTCATAGTCGTAGTTCTGGCCTGTATGGATGATGACGTGCTCGACATGGCGATCCAATTCGGCCATCACACGCGACAGCCGGATGATCTCGGGCCGTGTGCCTACGATTGTGGCGACTCTCATATCTCAAAACTTCCAGCGACCATCATTTGTCTTCTTTCATCCGCCGCTCAATGGGATCAGCCCACCTCCAGGAAGTACGTGTCGGGTCTATCCGGGTCAAAAACCTCACTCGCCCAAAACAACGTGATCATCTCTCCCTGACCCACATTCGTGATGGAATGTGTATAGCCAGGCGAAATGTCAATCACACGATACTCCTCTCCACGGGCGCGGTACTCAATCACCTCACCACCCTCAATGTGGCGCATACGGATCAGGCCTTCACCCGAGATGACCAAGAACTTCTCCGTCTTGGTATGATGGTAGTGATTGCCGCGCGTGATTCCCGGATGCGTGCGTGACACGAAGATCTGACCGAAGTGCTGCGATTTGATGAATTCCGCCAGGCTGCCGCGTGCATCGGACTTCATGCTCAGCCCGTATGCGTGCGCATCCGCCTCCACGTATGAAAGGTAGGTGGCGTATAGACATCGATTGAATCGTTCGGAGAAGTCTGGAACCATTAGACCACTCCTCATGTCGTGGTAGACCTGGATACGTCCGGCCAGGTCGCCCAGCGTAATTCGTGTGCTGGAAATGGTGTCGCGGATAAAGCAGCCTCCCGGCTCCGAAGCATCTTCGAGCTCGGCAAGAAACCGCCCTATGACATCATCCACATGGACCAACTCGACTTCTCGCACAGGGTCGGAAATGGAGATGGGCAGGTCATGCGCAAGGTTGTGGCAGAACGTCGCGACAACGGAGTTGTAGTTGGGGCGACACCATTTGCCAAAGACATTCTTGAGCCGATAGATGGCGACCGTTGCCCCCGTCTCCAGCGCAAAGCTCTTGAGTGCCTCTTCGGCATGCCGCTTGCTCACCCCGTACGGATTGTCCAGCTCCACCTGGATCGAAGAAGACATGACGATCTTCGGCGTTCGCTGGAGTTCACGTAATGTCCGGCAGATGCGGCCCGTGAACCCGGCGTTGCCGGTCTCGTACTCTTCGATGTTCTGCGGGCGGTTGATCCCCGCGAGGTGGAACACGATATCGGCGTGCCCCAGCCAGCTGCGCAGTTCAGTCTCATCGTTCTCCAGGTCGTAACGGAAGACCTCGAGATCATCCATCCGGGCCAGATGGGCGATGAGGTTACGGCCGATGAACCCCTTGGCACCTGTGACCAGGACCGTTTTCATGCTGCCTGCTCTCTCTCAGTACATGCCACCCGCCCTCTTTTGGCAAGCGCCTCACGCACGCAGTCCAACTTGAGCAGCAGTTCCACCATGCCATCGACATCCAGCCGTCGCGTATTGTGCGAGTTATAGTCTTCCATTTCGGAAACAGCCCTCTGCCCTTCACTGAAGTAGCAGGCATAGTTCAGGTCGCGGACATCGGCCGGGACGCGGAAGTAGCCGCCCAGATCCTCGGCCTTGGCCATCTCTTCGCGGTTGAGCAGCGTCTCATAGAGCTTCTCACCGTGCCGTGTGCCAATGATACGGATCTGATTGTCTACGTCAAACAGTTTCCTGAGGGCTCGGGCCAAGGTCTCAATGGTGGCCGCCGGGGCTTTCTGCACGAAAACATCGCCTGGATTTCCATGCGCAAAGGCGTAGAGCACGAGGTTCACCGCATCGTCGATGGTCATCATAAACCGCGTCATATTCGGATCGGTGATCGTCAGCGGCTGTCCCGCCAGAATCTGTTCGATAAACAAGGGGATGACCGACCCGCGCGAGGCCATGACATTGCCGTAGCGCGTTCCGCAGAAGATCGTCTTCGACCGGCCGTACATCCGTGCCTTGGCAATCATGAGCTTCTCCATCATGGCCTTGGACATCCCCATGGCATTGATGGGGTAGACTGCCTTGTCGGTGCTGAGGACGATGAGGTTCTTGACGCCGCAGGCCATCGCCGCGTTCATCACATTCTCGGCACCGAGACTATTGGTACGCACGGCCTCCATGGGAAAGAACTCGCAGGAAGGTACCTGTTTGAGCGCTGCGGCATGAAAGACGTAGTCTACTCCCTGCATCGCCGGCGGGATACTGTCGTAGTTGCGTACATCACCAATATAGAATTTGACTTTAGGATTCTTCAGCGCAATGCGCATGTCCTCCTGCTTCTTCTCATCACGACTGAAGATGCGAATCTCCCCGATATCTGTATCCAGGAACCGCCGCAACACGGCGTTGCCAAACGTGCCCGTTCCGCCAGTAATCAATAGTGTTTTGCTTGTAAACATGCCAGTTCCTTTCTCTCGATCACGTCGTTTTTGATCGCGTGGCAGAATGCGACCAGACAGTGATGACTGCGGCTGTTAGGCGTGGCGTTCGCCTCCATTACATCTGTCACAGCCAATGACGTTTGTCACAAACCGCCAGATCCTGACTCCCTGGATAGGCTCCGACTTCTGCGTCTGTACAAAACGAGCGCCAGCGGCTCCCAACTCGCTTCTCTGTCTTTCGTCCATTTCTTGAAGAACTTGAACAGCTTGCGCGATCCCACGCGGAGTCTCATCGTCTATCCAGATCACGTACGGCTCATATTCGCGGGGTATGGTCTTCAAGCGAGTTGACATGACGACGCTGCCGCTAGATAGATACTCCAAGAGCTTCGATGGAAATGAATAGCGAGTGAACCACCCATTTGACGGCCGAGGATTGATAAGCGCCGTGGCTTGGCGAGCCATGCGACGTACTTCTTCGTTGGGGCAAAACCCAAAATACTTCACGCGAGGGTCCTCCGCAGCTCGTGCGCGCACTTCGGACTCGAACGGGCCTTTTCCGAATATCCATAGTTCGACATTCTTTGGCAAAAACGGGAGACTATCAAGCAGTAATGCGACACCATACTCGGCGTTCAGAGTCCCCGCATACATTATGGAACACGATGACGCCCGCATTGATCCGGATTGTTGGAAGTCCACGGCTGGATCGCTGCTGCCAATGTCTGGGGCAATCCCCTCCACAACTTCATACGGTACACCCGGCGCATAGTCGGTCGCCAACGGCTCCGCTAAGACAATCAGCCCGTCAACGCGAGGGAGGGCCAGCCGCTGCAACTGCCGATCCATACGCCGTGCCAACCAGAGCAATCTCCCCTCGCCTTTCAGGTCCACACTGGGGGGGTCTGTCATAATGACAAATTTGCGGGCGTGGATGAGGAGGGTTGCCAGTAGCATAGCGTACAACTGGGAACACTGTGTGGCATATAGAAACACGATTCTGTGCTTGGACTTGCGGTTGCGCCAGAGCCAACTGCTGATAGCAAGCGCCATGACAACAAAACGTCCGAGCAGCTTGAGAGGGAACACATTAACAAACGGCAGCCAGACGTCTCTGGCCTTCGGGGCATGCTGCCAACGCCCACCAGAACAATAGAGGCACGGATGGCGGGGATAATCACTTATTCCTGCGAAGGAAAGCAGATCCATGGAACGACCGGCGGCTTTCTCGATACCGCGAATGATCGCCCACTGGTGGTTATGGCCCTGGATGGCCGGATACTGATCCTTCGCGGCCAACTCCGCCATTAAGTCCAGTGGTATCGCAAACCCAACCATCAGCAGAGCCTGCCCGAGATTCGAACCCTCCTTTGTTGCCCGAAAATGATCTTCGTTCACTGCCGATCCCTTATCAGCTCAACATCGTGGCATATGCCACAGCCAATTGGGCACCTGTGGGTCTATGGACCAGTGTTCTTCAATCCTTTTCCGTCCATGTTTCCCCACGACCGCGCAGCTTCGTCTGCACTGTGAGTTCCGCCGACCGCATGTCAATGCTCTGGCATCACCAGGACGCATGAGGCGACTGGTCATGCCGTCAGCGACGGGTTCTGAATTGCCGGCTACGGCCGTTATCAAGACAATGTCCTGCATGCATCGCTTTCAACAAAACACTCGAACAGTTCTCGTGAGATGTGGGAAAGACAAAGAAATCGGAAGCAGCCAATAGCGCGGGCACATCCTCACGCCCACCCAGTGGACTAAGCAGCAAATGCAGTTGGGTGGAGGAACCGCTAATCTGGTCAAGGCCGGACGCATGCTGTACCACCCTAGACTTATTGTCACTGATCTCCACGTTGACCGACCTCCTTCAATTTCGATGTGGTGCGTGCTTTTTCCAACGCCTCCCGCGTCAGACGATCGTTGGGCGGATATAGCGCTTTCTCGTGGGCCAGAATCGTATTCACGTCCCACCGGAACCTGACCACTCTCGCTGGGGCCCCACAGACAACTGCGTATGGCGGCACAAATCGCCCCACCACAGCACCGGCGCCAACCACGGCACCCCGGCTGATTGTAGTGCCATGCAGGATAATCGCCCGCGTGCCAATCCACACATCATCTTCAATTACAACCCCACGATCATCTTCTGGCCGCTTCTCCGCGTCGGTCACGCTTTTCATATACCGGCCGACTAGATCAATCCGATGATTCCCACCGCGAATTGTCACCTCAGGGCCAAACATCACATGGTTGCCGATTCGAATTTGTCCCCTTGTGGCCATCAAGGTCGGCCGCAATCCGAGATCAACGTCATCACCTACGGTGATTGTATGGAACGAATAGGTTCCGTTCGGATCGAAATGAAAGTTCCGGCCATGACGCGCAAACGCTCGCCGAAGGAAGACCACCCGCAAGCGTCGCCACAGGCCAGAAGCGATCCCAATAAGTACTAGACAAGTCTTCATCGCACTGTGTGCACCTTTCGCTTTAGTGAACAGCAGACCCACCGGCCACGCGACCGTCTTTTCGATACTGTGGATACTCACCCACTGGTAGCTATGGCCCCCGATGGCCGTATTCCGACCTTCGCGTCCAATGCAGCAATCACGTCCGGTGGGATCGCAAATCCAACCATGGGTGTCGCTTCGTCTGTTTCATGGTGCACTGTCGCACTTCTGTGCGACAGTGCATGTCCCCACAGCTAAGCATAGAGCATTTCCTGTGGAGATGCAGTTGACGATTGTACCCGCACATTCCGTAATGTCCCTTTAGTGTTCGTTTTGAAAGAATGCTTAAATGCTTCCCAGCGAGAAGAACCATTAGGTAATTCGCGGGGGAGTGTATGATGGCGTTATAGACAGACACCCCACCAAGAGCCATAATCCAGAGACATACAAGGACTCCTTCGCCCCGTAAGAGCGGGTTCCTCTTTGTACGTACGGTTAGAGCTCCCGGCCAGAGTACTAAACTAGTGTATCCGATCAGCGCTAGAATGCCGAACTTCCAGATCAGATAGATATATTGGTTATCAATAAAGAGGTATTCCGATGCATCTGGCGTCTCATAGACGGCATTGGGCCCTCTCCCCAATAAGAGGCTCGCTGGTTTCACCTGTTCGAAGAAAGACCTGTATTGTTCTGTGCGTGTATCAGAGATTCCCTTGGCATACAATCGGGAGTCTGACGCGCGATTCCACAGTGGGTTCTTCAGTTCGATGATTATCATTCCGATACAGATGACGATTATCACGCCAATCAGATAACTGCGTCTTCTGGATTGTGCTCTCCCAGAGGTTCTTAGAAAGTAATCCGTTATCACAAGCACACCCACGAGCAAGATCCAACTACGGTACGCAAACACAATAGCCAAGTAGAGACAACTTGCACATTGAAAGAAGTATAGGACTGACCATCGTGTCGAGCGCGCAGGGTTCGTAAGCATCAGGTAAGCCGTAGTCCAGAAGCTCGTGACCATGTAGACTGTAGCTGGAATAGATGTATATATTGGAACATTCTGTGGAACCTGCGCTGCCGCATAGATCCCGAGTACACTAGCGGACACTGCAATGATTTGCGCTACACGACGCAGCGTACGCCAAATCGTGGGATCACAACCTGGTATTATCCCCAATACTATCAGCAATATTGCTGGTGACGTGGGTGCGCACGCTTTCGCAAGTTCCTCCACTAACGTGCCGCTGAAATCGCACGCCATGTGAAATGCGACCGTACAGCATACAAGTACCAGTACAACCTGAATCCATCTGGGAAGTCGCCGCATGAGGCGCATTCTCACAGCGAGAACCACTGCCAGCACAAAAAACATTATGCCTATCAGCATCAGATACCCGAATCCGGAGCCCGACACGTACTCATAACGTAGAGTCAAGTAACCACCACCGCTGTCCCTAATCTCATAATAACCTGCACTCACATAAAGGATCTGCGAAAGGAACGTGGAAACGAATGCTGCTGCAATACTGAAGCGCAGCAGTGTTGAATCCGCGGCATCAGATTTACTAACGGTGCGCACTGTCGCGTTACACCCGTGCACCATGACTAGCGGAACTGCTCGCCGATTTGTGTGACAAGTTTGCGTCACCGATCACTGTCCTTGATTGGACGATCCATTGACAGCACACTCGCATACAGTTGGTCTAGAAGTGCGAACACGCGACGCTGCGAGAATACGTCATGAATTCGCCTTTGGAGGTTCGTGGCCAAGCTCAATTGCAGGGCAGGAGTGCCAACCAAAGTGCGTATCGCGGCCACAATAGACTCTGCATTGGAGGGAGGCACAAGCAATCCCGTCACATGATGTGTGATGATCTCCGCGTTCCCGCCCACATCCGTGGCAATAACGGCTTTCCCAGCAGCGCCGGCCTCAAGCAAAGCGTTAGAGAGGTTCTCATGTAACGTTGGAAACACGAAGATATCTGCCGCATTGAGCAGATCCAGCACATCGCTTCGGGCTCCTGCCATAGTCACGCGTCCGGCGCGTATCTCTTCTTCAACCTCTCGCTGAAACGTATTGGCGTAATCCCCGTCACCTACTACGAGGTACTTGACGCCATGGAGTCCAGCGACGTTGCTCATGCTTATGGCTTGCGCAAGAACACCCAACCCTTTGTCGAAAGTGATCCGGGTTACCGTGATACAGACAATATCCCTTGGTGAAAACCCGAGTCTCTCACGCATGATGTCGCGCGGTACTATGGGCCGAAAGACAGGAGCCGCGTTGGGGATTACCCCTCTAAATCCTCGTGCCCACCGTTTGATCATCGGCCGTTTTGCTTGTCGTTCACTGACGCAGTACACCACTGTGGCACTATGTAAAGTAAACGGTTCGATAATATGATTGAAGAGGAACCGTCTGACAGAGGAAGATATTGTCGCATCCCCAGCGAACCCATGCACACTGACCACGATCCTGCGGCAACCCGCCAGCTTGCCCGCCAAGAGGCCATGCAGTCCTTCGTTCTGAAGACCTCGCACATGCAGAATGTCGGGCCTATGCGTCCGTATCTGTCGAGCCATTTCCAGCGCTAAGGGGAGATTGAGTCCACTGGCCGGCCGTGTCTGGTAGCAGGTGTGGAATTCATATTTCTCTGCCAAGGGCGATGCGAGCAGCAGCCGCAGCCCAGACATGGGTCCGCCAGGCTTGTCGGGTCCGCAGCAGTGTTGCACAATCACGGGTCGTGATCTCATTTCATCTCTCGGCACGGCATACGGCCAGAACGTGCCTGGGCGACTGCCCCCTCGATGAAACGCGCAAGTGGTTGCACATAATGATGGACGTCGAAACACTCCTCCGCCCTTCTCCGAGCATTATGTCTCATAGAAAGCCATGCTCGCGACCCCAAAGCAAGTGTTCTCTCTATTGCCTCTCTAAACGGTGCTGCCGTGAAGCCATAGCATACGACCCCTTCAATGCCGTCCCGTATGTAGGCCGCCAAGTCGCTCGTAAAATTGCAGATGACCGGAGTTCCCAGAGAGAGGCTTTCTGCAATTTTAGTCGGGAATCCGGCTTTGGAGTATCGCAAATGCGGCCGCAGTAAAACAGTGAAATCCGCTTTTCGAACGATATCCCGCGCTTGCATCGAGCTCACAGATCCCATTGCTTCAATCCAGTCAGGTGGATGTGCCATTCGTGCCTTCTGCAACGCCGGGCAATCGAAAACTTCTTGTTTAGAGACGCCTGCCAACCGGAACCTCACCTTGGTTGTCGTCGCATTCACCCGCAACAGAGCTTCCAGAATGGGATCTAACAAATCCTTGTTACCGGGAGTACCTGCATAGGCTATAGTCAGGGGTGGTCGTTCATCACGCTCAGCGGTCGGCTCAATCATGGCCTTCACATCAAATAGTGGCGGAATGCAGATCACCCTGCAGCCTTTGCTCTCATAAAAATGATGGAGATAGCTACTGATTGCAATGACATTGCCTCCTTGGACATTGAGATGCCGTACCGTCCATTCATGGTCGAGACGAAATGGGCCTAATCTGCCCCCTGGCAGATGGGAAGGTTGAAACCATTCAACAACGTCGGCAATGAACGGAATACCACGTCTTCGGCACCAGGGCAGAAACCGCCTTGCGTAAGCCGAGTAGCCAACAAACACAAGTAGGGCACTGGGAGGTGGCTCCAACGAATCAAGCCAACGTTCGGTCGCAGCGCCCCAGAGGAAAGGACGAGTGATCCTCTTGAGCCTCCAGTCAGTCTCAGCCGCCATCTCTCCCAGGCCAGCAACTGAGAATGGATAGTCAGAAGACTGTATGGTCTGTGACGACCTATCTGAGCCGCCAGCGCCAACGCAAACGTCGAAACCTGCAGCGGCCAGCGCACTCGCTATACCACAAACCCGGTGGGTCATAGCATTATGCGCCGGAAAGGCAAACGAACCAACGTATGCAATTCTCAACATTCGCTTCTTTCACAAGGACACGCTAAGGTGCAATCGGTAACACAATGACTGTTGACCTGTACACTACAACCACTCTCTTGTCTCAGAGCCTCTACCAGGATGAACTATGCCTAAGGCTGGTTCTGGACCTTGCCGTTGACGCGGAGGGGAACTCCGTCCGAGTCGGCGCTTTCCTAGGCCTCAGCCGTTGCGAGGGTGACAGAGGGGTCGCACGTGCTGTCTATTGTGTTGAACCATCGTAGCACCATTTCAGAGGACGCAATCTCCGGTCGATTCCAGGCGTTCCTAGCCGTCTTATCGTTGTGTCCGCAATGCACCTCCTGTTAGATTCAGCCCATCCAGTCTTTGCGATTCATGTACATAGCTATTGCGGCGGCAAATGTCTCTTCCAGTTGTGACGGTCCATCCACTTGTTCCCATTGTGATCCCTCGCGTCTCCAGAAGAAAGACGATCGCTCGAGCGTAAGAGGTCCGAATGCAACGAATTGAGCTTCTAACAGATGGAAGCCGCTGTCAGCTACTGCTATATCGAACGAGGCATGTGAGACGTCGAACTCATCAAACAGTTGTTTAGCCCAATCGAGTATGCCATCGGGCAGTTCCTTCGGCCAAGAGAACCGTCCGCTCCCGCTCGCCCGAAAATCGTTGTCCCGCACACCCCGTCGCAGCACATAGTACTTATCTCCAAAGATCAACACCTTGTAGTCGCAATTGAGATTTGGGAGGAACTGCTGTATTACGAATTTTTTCCTATGAGTGGAATAAGGAACATAGCCTTTGCGGAGCTTCTGCTTCAGACTCTCCTTGATAACCACCGTGCGGGGAGAACTCCGTGTGAAATCCTGGATAACCGATCTCGCATGGTTTGCATCCTTCAGCAGCATGACATTTGTACTGCCGGCCCCTGACGCCAGCTTGAACACAGCAGGAAACTGAATCTCAGAAGGGTCAAACTCCTCCATCGCCCCGTATGCTTTCACCCAGAGCGTCGTAGCCTCGTGAGCCTTCAACAGCTGACATAGCATAGCCAGAAAAGCCTTGTTATGATGCGCTCGCAGAAAAGGAAACGCTGGGATCACGCGCGCACCCAAGAGTGAGAGTGCCAGCACAATGTCCTCAATGTACGCACGATACTGTAAGCCCTCATCCTCGGCTGATTGATATACTACGACCTTGGAGTTCCAGTTGTCGCTCAAATCGACTTGGGAATAGGGTAACAACTTCGCTTGTATGCCTAGCTGTGTGAAATGAGAGACCAGTAGGTCCGTATTCATGCTGCAATTCGTTCTGACGTTTGTACTAGCCGAGTAGAATGCCTTGCGGTAATCAAGGAGGAGAGTCACTGCTGCCATTCTGATGTCCTTCTGTCTCAAAAAGAGACAACTAACTGCATGACTGAGTCCAACAACATGTGAAGAGTACGGGTAGTGCCGTACCCCAGATAGGAGTCTATTGCAGGCAACAAAGGGCCGCTTCGCAGCCACTTACTGCGGCCGGTAGTACCCCGCGTCTCACTTTACGCTCTTGCCTACAAATCATTCAGGTGAGGTTTCTTCCGAAGGACGCCTTCCTTGACTTGCCTCTTCAAATGGCAGCATTTGAAGGACTTCTTTTTCACCGGTTCGAGGTATTCGTCGGTCGACTTAATCATACGAGCGCGCACGCCTGCAACAACGCTGCTATTCAGAGTGCACCATGCTACGACAGCGTCAGCCCTTGCTATCGACCAATCACCTATGGTGACCCCCGGCAGAATCATCGCCCTGTACCCTATGTATACATCATCCCACACAGATTGATGTCGTCCACTCCAGGTCAGGCACTTCCCTTCGAAGGATCAGTGTACCCCCGTCATATGTGATGAACATTACATCATTGGTGATATGCACATTATCACCAATGGTAATAAGCCACGGTTCCGACCCAAACATGCCAGGCCTCATGCCGTAGAAATGGACATTACTCCCAATTCTGATTCCCAAGGATCGTGCATATGCAATAGGATCCCGCATCATGCGGACTTTCGTCAGCACGCTGCTGATGGTGATTTTGAGAATGCCCAACCCAACTCCTCCCTCGTAAACATCAAATAAACGGTCACCCATAGAGGTATGACGATGAATAGCACGTAGGCGAGTATTTGCCCCAGCAAGACTCCGTACACCCCAGCCACATGCACAAGATGAAGTTTGAATCCAATGGCAGCCGCACAGAAAACAGCATACATGACGATTTGGCTCAGGACCCGCTGCGTCGAGTTCAAAAGCGCGAAGGCCGGCCCTGTTAGAGAAAAGAGAACGGCGTTTAGACACAGCAGACTTACAATTCTGCCATCATAGATGAAGCTCTCGCCCAGCCATAGTGAGAAGAGCACCCGTCCGCCTAACAAAACGATCCCCGACAACAAAAGGTTCAGACCGACATTGGTCGTCGTTAAGAACATAAGGCTCTTGCGAACCCAAGGGGCATCCCCACGGGCGATGGCCTCTGCGTTGGCGCTCCACATTGGCAGGCACACCATAGTTGTGACACCCTGCAGCAAGCCCATGATACGAGCTGGTATTGCTAGTGCTGTCACTGCTTCGTATCCCAACACACGGCCGACAACGAGATTGTCAATGTACAGTCCTAGAGTCATCAGCAGAGACAAGATGCAGTATTGCACGCCAGTCCTAAGGAGCCGTGCAGCGACGGATGTGGAGAAACGGGAGAGACGTGGCAACGACCAGTGGTGCCGTCGCGTGGCAAAGTACACCCAGGCAACGATAGACGTAAGTAATGGCGCAATCGAAACACAACCCACAAGCCAGGGAAGGCCCGATCGGTAATGGACTGATGTGATAACCAGAACGGCCGATATGATCGTCCCTAAGATCAACCACAGATCGTAGATGAATCCTTGTTGCGAGGCCAAATGAATTTTATGAACAATGCCAACAGGCAACCCGATAGCAAGACTCACTGTGAGTACGACCATTACGTCGGTAGCGTCGTGCTCTCCGGCGCCCGGTGATAGGTTAAGTATCTTAGCCCACGGCAAATGAGGGACGATCAGCAGAAAGGTCAAGAATAGAACTACGCCGATGGCGCTAAGGATGAAGAAGGCGCTTGCGACAAGGCCTGCCGCACGCTCACGATCGTCGCGCCCACAGGCGATGGATAGCTCGCTGAGCAAACCATTGCTGAGGCCGAGGTCGCTGAAGGTTAGCATTGCCAGCGCTGAAGTCAGAGTCATCCATAACCCATAGCGTTCTGCTCCCAGATATTGTAGTACGGGTGGAACGGTAAGCAACACTGCTATCATCGAAACGGCCTTTGCGGCAGCTGAAGTCAGGGTCGTGAACAATGCACGCCGGTTTCGATCCCGCCTTCTCTGTTCTGTCGTGCAGTCGGCTGCATGCGCGGTACGCTGGAAACTCCGTGAATGTCCAGCCAGAGGGAGCATGGTGGCAAGCACCGATATGCCCCTATCTCCTCTGTGCTTTCTTTCCACAATCATTTCTGCCCGTTTCCGCTGTCACCGAACCATCAGGCTGACGCCGACCACGTCGTTCTTGTCCAACGCCGCGACCAGATCACTGTTCATCTCTTTGATGACTTTCATGTGGCGTGGGGCGATGTAGCCGGCGGCCCCGATGAGTGCGAATTTGTTCATAGTCATTCCCAGCTTGGGTGTTAGGGACCAGTGGTCCGAAGTCAGACTCTAGGCAAGCCGTATCCCCCTGGCTGGAACAACAGCTCATTGCTGAGCGATGACTGCTGACGGCCTGTAGTCACTCCGTACTCGTCCAGCAATCGGCCGAAGAATGAGCCCCGTCGTGCGGCGGCCTCGACGGAGCCGTTGGCACAGATGGCGATCTCACACTGACGAGAGATCGTGGGGTCACCATTGGGCAAGGGAATCGTCATGATAATGAGCCGCGACAGGTCCGAATTGGTCGAGGGCGCCCGCCAGAGTTCCTCTTCGGTTCGGCTGTCGGCATAGGTTGTCTTGAGGGAGACCCAGGCGAAATCCATGCGCTGGGCCGCTTCGCAGACCGCCTGCCACCACTGGGCGGCGTCGCGAACCTGACGGAATTGCAGTTGCAGGTACTCGAAGGTCCTTCGCTCCTCGCGCTGGTGACAGGAGTAGGCATACTTGTCCTGCAAGCCCACGATTGTCTCATGCAAACGCACCGCGCCTACGATGCGGAACAAGAGCACGATCAAGAGCAGAACGCCGCCAAAGATAATCAGCGACTTGGCGTCTTGGCTGACCATCATGAACAGGCCCAGGCCGGCGGCCAGCAGAGTCGCCAGATAGACGGCAATGACCGCGTGGCGATGACGCAGACCCAGATCAAGGAGCCGGTGATGGAAATGGCTGCGGTCCGGGGCAAAGAGCGAACGCCGCTCCAGGAACCGCCGGAGCATGGAAAACAAAGTGTCGAAGATCGGGATTCCCAACGCCAGAGCTGGCAGGGCCAGGCCGACCAGGGCGGCCGATTTGGCGACGCACAGCACGCTAGAAACCGCGATGGTAAAACCCAGGAACAGGCTGCCGCAGTCACCCATAAAGACCTTGGCCGGATTGAAATTGAAGACCAGAAACCCACTGAGGCTGCCGAGCAGGGCGAGCATGAAAACTGCCATGACGACCTCACCGCTGTGAATGGCGAAGATCGCAATGGTGCCGCAGGCAATGGCACCGACCCCGGCAGCCAGGCCGTCCAAGCCGTCGCTGAGGTTGACAGCGTTGGTGATCCCGACCACCCAAAGTAAGGTCAACAGGTAACCCCAACCGCCCAGCAGCAGGACCCACTCATCTGTGAGGGCAATATCCGAGATCCGGACGCCGGCAAGACACAGGGCGAAGGTCACAAAAAGTTCGGCCACGAATTTGCATCGCGCCGGCAGGCCCCGCAGATCATCCACGAGGCCGACCAGAAAGACAAACGTGGCCGAACATAGAAGGGTGATTAACTGCAATCGCATATTGCGAAAAGCTTCCCCGATATTGTTATTCAGGAAGATGACAGAGATAATCAGGACCATGGCCGACAGGAAGATCGCCACGCCGCCAATCCGGGGGATGGGCAGCTTGTGCACGGCGCGTATGCCTGGCCGATCTACCGCCCCAATCCGGCGGGCCAGCCGGATGACCAGCGGCGTAATCAGGATCGAGAGAACGAGAGAGCCGAGATAAACGCAAAAGTAGGTGGTCATAAACAATCAGCTTCGCGTGGTCAGTTCTTGCTGCCCGGAGCCCGGTTTGCCTCTCAGGCGCGCATACTCCGTCTCCGTCGGTGACAACCGGCGTTTTGCGGCAGCTGTGTTACCACCTCTGCCGGGCACCGTTGCGAAGGGCCTCCCAGCCCGGACGTGGTGCTACTGGCCTCCCGATAGCGGCTGCGTAGCCGCCGTCGACCGGGCCGACAATCCCTCAATCAATTTCTTCGCGGCTGCGTAGTCCGGCCGGAGACGAAGACAGATTTGGGCCTCGTGCACGGCTTCCTCCGTGCGATCGACTTGCACCAATAGTTGTGCCAGAGCGTAATGCCAACTGACCTGGTCATAGTCCTTGACCAGGGCGCGGCGATATTGCCGGATGGCGGCCTCGGAATCGCCGGAAAGATGATACAGGTTGGCCAGTGACGCATGAGCGGAGGCCGGAGCATCGGGCTGTTCGCAGCGCAGCTTGAGTTGCTCAAAGGCCTTGGCCTCCACCTGCTCAGCAAGCTGCTGGTGCTGACCGTCATCGGCTGGCTGATCCGTCGCCCCTGCCAACGCGCCCGTTTCAGGAGGTCTGCCTGCTGCAGCGAACAAATTGCCGACGTAGGCCAGCCGATCCGCGTCGTTGCCGGCCAATTGCGCCGCCAAGTCCGTGCGACCCAGATCATCCATGCACAGGCGTACTGCCCGCTGGAAATACCGCCCGTCGAGCTGCACGGCGCGGCAGAGCCTCCCAAAGCAGTCATCCACTTTCCCTTGTTCGGCATCGATCTGCGCGAGGGCGAAGCAGGCCACCGGGTCACAGGGTGCTAACTGGTAGCCCTTGCGAATGTGGTTGGCACCGTTCGGATCCTTCAGAACGAATTTCTCGATCTCACCCGCGACGCAGTACGTTGCTCCGAAGGTTGGGCACACGGAGCGACAGCGGTGCAGTTCATCGACAACCTGCCGGATGAGCGGCGTTGCCTCAGAGGGAAAGTCGCCCGTGTTGGGATCCATGTAGCGTTCCAGGGAGCGCCAACGATAGACGTTTAGCCAATGACGATAATGGATATTGTCCGGTCGCGTAGCTGCCGCATCAGCCGCCTGGGAGATCAGGTACTTGTATGCCTGATCGTCGGTCTGCCAGCCGCTTGCGTCCAAGTACTGCTCTGCCGCGAGGGCCTTGTTCCAGTGGGTTTCAGCGACACGAACGCTATTGGCCTCGGAAAGGGCCCAGACCCACACGCCCGCTGCTACGACAAGGATCGCCAGTCTCACCGTCCCGTGGGGGAACCAGCTCACAGTGTCACCTGGCTGATCCTCCGCCTGTGGCTCAACGCGCGTCACGGCAATCAGCAATCCGCAGCAGATGGCGGAGAGTATGGCATTGGCCGGCAGATGCTGGCCAAAGTCGCTTGTACTGTGGATCAGGACAGCCAGCACACCAAAGCCCAGGCCATAAGCTGCTGAGCGAATAGGGACATAGGGACGTGCCACAGACCGGCCATACTGGATCCATATGATGATTCCGAACAGAATGAGGGCCAAAAGACCCACAAATCCCGTCTCCTCCCCGGCCTGCGCGTACTCGTTCTCTGCATGCATCGCCAGTGCGGTGCTGTTTGAGCGGTCGAACATCGGGTACACAACGGCGTGGGCCCCCAGACCGACCCCGAACACGGGGAACTTGGTCCACGCCGAAACGATGTCTTTGACGATCTGCCAACGACCGGATTGTGCCTGGTCAAACTCGCGGAGTGTGGCGAGCCGGTCATAGACCTGATCGAAACCCACGTAGAGCACGCAGACAAACGCGCTAAGGGCGAGAAGGACGATGATCCAGCCGTGGCCTTCCAGCGAGCGGCGGGAACCAAGAACCACCGTAGTGAATACGGCGGCGACGAGCATGCTGATCATTCCACCCCGCGTCAGGGAGACGAAGACAGTGGCCGCGCCCAGAATCACCACGGCGATCAGGAGTTTGACAATCTTGGCCTGGCGGGAACTCAGAAACTCCGCGACTTGGGCCGGCGTGACCTTCCGGCCGCGAAAGGCCTGATACAGCTCGACGAATAGAAGGCTCAGGGCGGCACCCATGGACAGGTTCATGAATTGACCATAATGACTGTGATTGATGAAGGTGCCGGAGAAGGCTTGGCCGTACGTAGGAATCAGCCAGTAGATCTTGCCGTTGCCCGCCACATCCTGGGCCAGAGCTAGGAGGGCGACCCCGCCGCCGATGGCAGCAATGGCCGCGAGCAGCCGCTTAATCTGTACCGGCTCTCGATAGGTGTTGACCACCACCACAAAGATGGCTCCCACGGCCAGGACCAGCCGCAGGTCATGTCGCGTCGCATAGGAATAGAAGGTCAACGTCATGGAGGAAAGCACGTTCGTCGCATCAGGCAGGTCACTGAGCAGACCGCGCTTCAGAGCCGCAGTGTTAGGTGAGATCGCATTCACGAGCGATGCCGGCAGGGGCAGCAATTGAAAAGCGGCCACGATGATGAATACAGCGACAGGGATATAAGCCCAAGACCAGACGAAGGGAACTGTCCGCCGCAGAGTCAGCTTGAGCAGAAAGACCAAGGTTATGGCGGCCGCCAAGGTGACGACAATTTGTTCGCTCCACGCTTGAACGGCCCCCAGGGCCAGCGGCATAAAAGCCAGCAGCGCGATCAAGAGCAGTTCAATAAGCCGATCAAGCCACTCTGTTATGGGTCGATCCGTGGATATGGCAATCAATCCCCGGTCCATATCTCTATTCCCTTCAGTATAACGCCTCGCGGAGTGTGACCAGTTCCCGACCGCTCACGATCCGTCGAGCATTCTCCATACACAACAGTTCCGCAGCGGATCGGCCGAGTCGACGGCTCAGCCTCTGATAGGCCGCTGTCATGCGAGGCGCCCGGGTACCGGTATCGTGCGCATCGGTCGCCACTACCGCCGGCAGATCCTCTTGGAGAAACGTCCACGCTGCCTCCTCGCATTGCCGGCCAAAATCCCCCGTGAGACTGGCAGCCGTAATCTGTAAACACGGCTGGTAATCCGACCACCGGCCCACACTATCCGGATGGCCGGCAAGGAAATCATGCCGCTCGGGATGCGTAATCACCGCCGTCACCCCCATCTGGTCGAGCCGCTTGAGCAGCATGAGCGGATCGATGAAAACCTCGTGGGGCAGCTCGAGCAACAGGTACCGGTGGCCGT
>Ga0315277_10001423_pt1 | contig 34957 bp, 33 predicted proteins | sample YL17G05_15_MG_FD_203695 | JGI IMG/M metagenome (GOLD analysis project Ga0315277, IMG submission 203695) | Sediment microbial communities from Yellowstone Lake, YNP, Wyoming, USA - YL17G05_15 | ecosystem: Environmental > Aquatic > Freshwater > Lake > Sediment | place: USA: Wyoming | collected...
GCGGGTGCCGGAGGAGCTGCCGCTGTTCAACCAACTGGTTGCCGGGCTTGCGATCGGCAAGCCGGTGGAGGCGGTGGTCATCCGGGAGGGGAAGCGGCAGGCGCTGCAGATCGTGCCGGAGGAGCGGGAGAGCGCCAGACCGAAGCCGCGGGAGGTGACGGACTGGGGGATCACCGCCCGGAACCTCTCGCTGCTGGCGGCGAAGGAGCTGAAGCGGGAGACCAGGGAGGGGGTGCTGGTGGACGGGGTGCGCCCGGGGGGGCCGTGTGATGAGGCGAAGCCGAAGATCGTGGAGGGGGACATCATCACCGAAGTGGCCGGGAAGCCGGTGAGGAACCTGGAGGAGCTGGACGCGGTGACCCGGGCGGTGACCGAGGGGAAAACGGAGAGGGAGCCGGTGCTGGTGGGGTATGACCGAAGGTCGGAGAAGCTGCTGACGGTGGTGAAGGTGGGGAAGGATAAGATCCCGGAGCCGGACCGGGAGGTGCAGAAGGCGTGGCTGCCGGTGGCGACGCAGGTGCTGACGCGGGAGATGGCGGAGGCGCTGGGGATGGCGGAGAAGACGGGGGTGCGGATCACGCAGGTGTATGCGAACACAACCGCGGCGCGGGCGGGGCTGCAGGTGGGAGACATCATCACCGCGATTGACGGGGAGGAGATTGCCGCATCTCGCGCCGAGCATTTCGAGGTGTTCCCAACGATGATCCGGCAGCGGAAGATTGGATCAGAGCTGGAGCTGACGGTGATGCGGGGCGGGAAGCAGCAGGTGGTGAAGGCCGTGCTGGAGACCTCGCAGCCGGCAGCGCGGGAGATGAAGAAGTACCGGAGTGATGACTTCGAGTTCTCGGCGCGGGCGCTGTGCTTCGATGACCGGGTGCGGCAGAAGCTGAAGGAGGGGCAGCCGGGGGCGTACGTGGAGGCGGTGACGGAGGGGGGATGGGCGGCACTGGCGCACTTGGCGGTGGGGGACCTGGTGCTAGCTGTGGATGGGCAGGCGACGCCGGATGTGGAGGCGCTGGAGGGGGTGATGGGGAAGGTGTCGGCAAAGAAGCCGGGGAGCGTGGTGTTCCACGTGAAGCGGGGGATTCACGAGCTGTATGTGGAACTGAAGCCCAAGTGGTCGAAGGGGGAGTGAAGGCGGCGGCTCACCGCGAGCGGCTGCGGTGGGCGAGATGAGCAATTTGTGGCTAGGAAAGGGAACGAGCATGAGGTCGTTCGCTTCTAGAGCGGCGAAGGTGTGGCTGGCGTTGGTGATGATGTGCCTGATGGGGAGCCTGCTGGCGGTCGAGGTGAGCGCGAGCGAGACGGCGGCGCGGGGCCGGGAGGTGGTCAGCAAGTGGGAGAAGGCGGTGATCACCGTGAAGCTGACGGTGAAGATCCGGACGAGCGCGGAGGGCCGGCAGTTTCAGGAGGAGGAGGACACGCAGGAGATCCGGGGGACGGTGATTGACCCATCGGGGCTGACAGTGTGCTCGCTGTGCGAAGCCGACCCGGCGCAGATGTTCGCCTCCTGGATGGAACAGTCGGAGGACTACAAGTGGGAGGTGGAGATCACCGGGGTGAAGATGCGTCTCGCCGATGGCAAGGAGATCCCGGCGAAGGTGGTGCTGCGAGACAAGGACCTGGACCTGGCGTTTGTGCGCCCCACGGAGAAGCCGGCGGAGCCTTTGGCGGCGGTGGACCTGAATGACTCGGGGAAGGTGGAGGTGCTCGACGAGGTGCTGGTGATCGGACGGCTCGGAGAGGCGGCGAACCGGGTGGCGAGCGCGGTGCTGGACCAGATTGCAGGTATCATGCAGAAACCGAGGATGCTGTACGTGCCCGGCCCGAATGGGGTAAGCTCGGATGCGGGGTGCCCGGTGTTCACGCTGGATGGCAAGGTGGTGGGGGTTCTCCTGAACCGAGTGGTTCCTGCGCAGGGCGGCAGGATGATGGGGGACGACTCGGGGTGGATGGTGGTGATCCTGCCGGCGGCAGATGTGGCGGAGGTGGCGAAGCAAGCGCCGGGGGCGTAGTAAGGGCACGGCATGCCGTGCCCCTACAAGTCTCAGGCGCGCGCCAGAGCGACGCCGGAGGGCATGACCTTCATGCCCTCCATCTCCACCAGGCGCGCGAGCAGTCTCTCCAGGTAGCCGCTGGTGATGGGGCCCCAACCTTCGCCATCCACCCCGTGGGTGTTGTACACCAGCCAGCCCCCGGGCTGAGCGAGGAGCCCGGCGATCTCGGAGTCGAGGTCCGCCTCGCAGTTGCCTGGCCCCCATCCGGTGGTGGTCAGCTTGGTCGTCCCCCGCTGTGGGAGCGGGTTGATGCCGCCGCCACTGGTGCGGAACGCGCGCACCACGGTAGGCAGCCACGCTTCCAGTTCTGGGGTCGAGCGGTTGAAGGGGAAGTTGAAGACCGCCCGCTTGGGATCGAAGCTGTCCAGCTTCTCGCGGAAGATGTCCAGGCAGCGCTCGATGAAGTTCCTTGCCTCTGCGAACGGCAACTCCGCCTTGTTCGCGTGGTTGTACCCGTGGGGCATGATCTCGTGCCCCCGCGCCTGAAGCTCGTTCCAGAGGGCCCAGTCGCCTCGGTCCGTTCCCCACTCTTCCTGGTCTTTGGCAAGCTCCTGCGGCGCGGCGAGCACGTTGAAACACGCCCGCAGGCCGAATTGCTCGTAGACCTCCGCGATCTTGATGTTCGACTTACGAAAACCATCGTCGAAGCTGAGGGTGAGGATGTGCTGTGCCAATGCTACGGACTCTCCTGATTTGTAGTGACGGCCCCCCCGGACCCTGAAGGGCCCTCGGGGTCCTGAACGGGCAGTTGTCCACAGAGACGCTCTAGAGCCTCCTGTCACGTGCTGTATTTCGGGTGGGGCAGGTCCGCGACCTGCCGCCGCGGAACAGAGGCTGCACTGCGGCCGCGCCGGTAGGCGCGGCCGGGCAATGTGAAAGAGAAGGAACGACCACCATGAAGATCGCTTTCGTCGGAGCTGGCAGCCTGGGGTTCACGCGCACGCTCGTCATTGACATGCTCTCCTGGGAGGATATGCAGGACGCCACCCTTTCCCTCATTGACGTGGACGAGACGCGGCTGGACTACGCCCGCCGCGCCGTCAACCGGATCGTGGAGGTGGGCAAGTATCCGGCGAAGGTGGAGGCCACGCTCGACCGGGCGGAGGGGCTGAAGGATGCGGACATCGTGATCGTCACCATCCTCGCCCATGGGGTGGACGGGTTCCGACCGGAGATCGAGATTCCCATGAAGTATGGGGTGGACTTCAATGTGGGCGACTCTCACGGTACGCCGGCGGTGTTCCGTGCGCTGCGGACCATCCCCATGATGGTGGACATCGCCCGCGACATGGAGCAGCACGCGCCCAACGCCTTCATGCTGAACTACACCAACCCCATGTCCATGCTCTGCCGGGCGCTGCATCGAGCTACGAACGTGCGCCTGGTCGGTCTGTGCCACAGCGTGCAGGGGCTGGGCGGAATGCTCGGCAATTGGATCGGCGCGCCGGCGCATGAGATCGTGTGCGAGTGCTCGGGGATCAACCACCAGGCGTGGGCGCTACGGTTCGAGTGGAATGGCAAGGACGCCTACCCGCTGCTGCGGGAGGCGGTGGAGAAGCCGGAGATCTACGAGAAGGACATCGTGCGGATCGAGATGTTCAAGGCGCTCGGCTACTACGTCACCGAGTCGAGCGGGCACAACTCCGAGTACAACTGGTGGTTCCGCAAGCGGCCCGACCTGATCGAGAAGTACTGCACCAAGGGCGGCTGGAATCCCGGCAAGCACGCCGCCATCCTGGAGGGCTACGACAGCCGCGAGCGGGCGGGCAAGTGGAAGAAGGACATGGAGGATTACGCGGAGGGGCGGGTGGAGATCAAGCTGGGCCGGTCCCACGAGTACGCCTCCAGCATCGTGCGGGGGCTGATGTTCGGGGAGACGTTCAAGTTCAACGCCACCGTGCCCAACACCGGGCTGATCCCCAACCTGCCGGACCGGTGCGCGGTGGAGGTGCCGGTGGTGGCTGATAAGGGTGGCTTCCAGGGCATCTACATGGGCCCGCTGCCAATCCAGCTCGCGGCCCTCAACCATATCACGACGATGGGGATCGAGCTCACCGTCGAAGCCGCACTCAACGGAGACCCCACCGCCGCCTACCACGCCTGCTGCTACGACCCCGTCGCCGCTTCTGTTCTCTCCCTCGCCGAGATCAAGAAGATGGTGGACGAGCTGTTCCGCGTGCAAGCGGCGCGGTTGCCGCAGTTCAAGCACCTGACGTAATGCCATCGGCATCCCAAGGACGCGGAGAAGCGTAGGGCAGGAGCATGAGGGTCTTTCCCCGAATTATGCCTGCCGCAATACTTGCATTCGGGAGTCTACCATGCAGAAGACGCTGATGGTCTGGGGTGGCTGGGATGGGCATGAGCCGAAGGAGTGTGTGGATATCTTCGCACCGTTCTTACAGGAGCAGGGGTTCGAGGTGCGCATCTCGGACACGCTGGAGGTGTATACGGAACAGGACTACATGCGCTCGCTGAATCTGGTGGTGCCGGTGTGGACGATGGGTACCATCACCGGGGAGCAGGAACAGGGGCTGCTGAGCGCGGTCGAGTCCGGGGTCGGGATCGCCGGGTGGCACGGGGGGATGGGGGATTCGTTCCGCAACAACTGCGAGTACCAGTTCATGGTCGGCGGGCAGTGGGTGGTGCATCCTGGCGGGGTGATTGACTACCGCGTGAACATCACCAAGCCCGACGATCCGATCGTGAAGGGGCTGTCCGACTTCGACATGCACTCGGAGCAGTACTACATGCACGTTGATCCGTCCAACGAAGTGCTTGCCACCACCACCTTCCGGGGCGACCACTGCCCCTGGATTGACGGGGTGGTGATGCCGGTGGTATGGAAGCGCCGCTACGGCGCGGCGAGGGTGTTCTACTCGTCTCTGGGTCACGTGGCGGCGGATTTCGGGGTGCCGGAGGCGAAGGAGATCGTGAAGCGGGGGATGTTGTGGGCGGCAAGATAGGCTAGAGGCCATGAAGCCAGCAAAGGTCGGCATCATCGGGTGTGGCAACATCTCCGGCATCTACTGCCAGAACGCGCAGAAGCTGGAGGCGCTGGAGCTGGTAGCTTGCGCTGACTTGATTCCTGAGCGAGCAAAGGCAAAGGCGGAGGAGTACGGGGCGAAGGCGCTCAGCGTGGACGATCTGCTCGCCGATCGGGAGATCGAGATCGTCCTCAACCTGACGATTCCGAATGCGCACTTCGAGGTCGCGCTCGCCTGCCTGGAGGCGGGCAAGAGCGTCTACAACGAGAAGCCGCTGGCGATCCAGCGGGAGGAAAGCAAGCGGCTGGTGGACCTGGCGAGGCGGAAGGGCCTGCTGGTGGGGTGCGCGCCGGACACGTTCATGGGCGGCGGCATTCAGACGTGCCGGAAGCTGATTGACGATGGCGCCATCGGCGAGCCGGTGGCGGCCACTGCGTTCATGACTTGCCACGGGCACGAGAGCTGGCACCCCGACCCGGAGTTCTACTACGAAGTCGGCGGCGGGCCGATGTTCGACATGGGGCCGTACTACCTGACCGCGCTGGTGAACCTGATCGGCCCGGTACGGCAGGTCACGGGTTCCACCCGCATCACCTTCCCGACTCGCACCATCACCAGCGAGCCGAAGCGGGGGACGGTGGTGACGGTTGACGTTCCCACCCATGTGGTGGGGGTGTTGAACTTCGTGAGCGGCGCGGTCGGAACCACCATCACCAGCTTCGATGTGTGGGCGGCGCAGCTCCCACGCATCGAGGTGTACGGGAGTGAGGGCTCGCTCAGCGTCCCCGACCCCAACACCTTTGGCGGGCCGGTGCGCGTGCTGAAGGCTGGTGAGCAGGAGTGGAAGGAGGTTCCGCTCACCCACGGCTACGCGGAGAACAGCCGCGGGGTGGGGGTGGCCGATATGGCGATGGCGCTGCGGTCAGGGCGAGCGCACCGAGCAAGCGGCGACCTGGCCTACCACGTGCTGGATATTATGCACGCCATCCACGAGGCGTCGAATGCCAGCTCGCACGTGGAGATGCAGAGCAGGTGCGAGCGGCCGGCGGCGATGCCGGTGGGGTTGAAGGCGGGGACGCTCGACTCGTAGGGGCGCATGGCGATGCGCCCCTACCTCGCCCTGGGATGCGCCTGGTCGTAGACCTCGCGCAGGCGGGCGCGGGTGACGTGGGTGTAGATCTGGGTGGTGGACAGGCTAGCGTGCCCCAACAACTCCTGAACGGTACGCAGGTCGGCGCCGTTTTCCAGCAAGTGGGTGGCGAAGCTGTGGCGCAGAGCGTGGGGGCCGATGCCGTGCTGGGCGCAGGCCGCGAGCAGGTGCTTGTGGACGACGCGGCGCACGCTGCGAGTGGTGAGGGGCCCGCCCCGCCGGTTCAGGAATAGCAGATCGTGATCCTGATCGTGTTCCGGACGCTTGGCGTAGAGGTGGGGCCGCCCCTCTTCCAGATAGCTAGCGATGGCGGCCTGCGCCGGGCGCCCCAGGAGGACGAGGCGTTCCTTTCCCCGCTTGCCGATGACCCGCAGCTCGGCCGCGCCGCTGGCCTGGCTCACGGTCAGGCTGGCGAGCTCGGAAACGCGCAGCCCGGTGGCATAAAGCGTCTCCAGCAGGGCACGATCTCTCAGGCCCAGTGGCGTGTCTCCGTCCGGCGCGGCGAGCAGCTTCTCCATGTCTGACTGGTAGAGGAACTTGGGCAGCCGCCGCGGCAGGCGGGGGGCGGAGATGCCGATGGTGGGATCGGTTTCCACCTCGCCGCGCCGGGAGAGGTGGCGGTAGATGGCCCGGATCGCCGAGAGCTTGCGGGCCAGGGAAGCGCGGGCATACTTGCGGGCGTGCAGGTCGGCGAGGAAGCGGCGCACGTGGGAGGGCTTCACCTCCGCCCACGAGTCGGCGAGGCGGTGCTGCCGAAGGAACCTTCCGAACTGCTGGAGGTCGCGCGCATAGCCGCGCAGGGTGGCCTCAGAGGCCCCCCGGGCCTGGCGCAGCTCGGTCAGAAACTGGTCAACGATCTGTTCCATCGCTCGTCTTCATGCTACCACATGCCGCGGGTGGGAACCAACGGTCGCAGGAGGAGAACGGCTGGCGCCGAAGTCCTACCGGAGAAGGCTGACGATGCAGAAGATCGAGACGGCGCTGATTCTGGTGGCTCTGGGTTCGCTGTGGCCCCTGATCCTTGGGTACGGGGCCTGGTGGTATCGGGGCTGGCTGGTGGTGGTGCTGGGGGTGATGGTGTGGGTGGCGGCGCGGCGGCTGGCGCGGATCCGGGCGGCCTCAGATGAGGCGAAGAAGATCCGGGACGAGACGGAGAAGGGGCGGAGGCCGCCGTTCCTGAGGTGACCGCCTCTCAGCTAACCGCTTGGCCGACGGCCCTTGCTGCCGTGATTGCCGCGCACAAACGCTCCGGGTGATCGGACCCGATCAGGTACTGCTTGCCCTGGTGGGTGCGCAGGCGCACTCCGCGGTTTCCTCGGAAGTAGAACGCCTTCATCTGCCGATTGACGCGGATACCCCACCCTCCGAAGTCTGCGAGCGGAGAGAAGGTGTGGACCGCGACCTCGTTCACATCCGTGAGCGGCATCCGCAGCAGGCGAAGGCCGAGCATTCCCAGTCGCACTTGCAGCAGGTGCTTCGTGACCGACACCCGGATGCCGCCGTAACACAGCAGTACGAAAGCGGCCGCGGCCAGCACCTCCACGGCCAGCCAGGGGGTGACATGCTTCCAGATCTGCCAGGCGCCCAGGAACAGGAGCGTGCTGACGCCGAACACGAGCAGGCTGACATAGGGCGGGTTCTGCGCCTCCCAGTAGGCCCACCGTTCGCCGGCCCGGATGCGAGCGGCGATCTCGGTGCTCAGGTTGCTCACCTCCTCGACCTGCACCTGCTCTGTCGGGGGATGCCACGGCCGCAGCCTCTCAAGCACCACGGCGACTGCTGCTCCGGCGAGCGGCAGAGCGAGCATCGTCTGCCAAGGCCATGGGGGCATGAACCTAGGCTGCTCGCCCTGGGCGAGGATGCCTAGCCAGGGGATCTCGGTTCCTGCGATGAGCCCGATGACGATCGCGTCGAAGAGCGCCATCGGGTTGAACCGACCGCCTCGCTGCTGCCGCGCCCAACTCTCCCCGGCCGCAAAGCCAAGAGCGATGATAACCAAAGGGACCACGACGAACACCAACTCGGCCTCCCACGGCGCTCCCCAGCGCACCGGCTCGCCATTCCAGCCGAACTGCATGGGCAGGCGCTCCGGGAGCGGGCGCGCGCGCTCCAGAGCGATCAGCATGGCGGCATACAGCGCCAGCGCCGGGGCATGAATCCACCAGGGATGACGAAGCTTCCACAGCATGTGCGGACTCCTCTTCTCTCACCTCTTCAGCGTCTCGTCCACCAGCCGACGGAACGCATCCGGAGAGACGCCGAGGTGGTAGGCGTCAGTCAGCAGCTCGGCCAGCCGCTCTCTTACAAGCGCCTCCGCCCCTTGGCGGTCTGCCGGCTGCTTTGGAGGCGCGGTCACCCGTGCCCTCCGCCCCAGGCGGAGGCGGAGCACCCCCTGGTCTCGCATCACCTGGTAGGCCTTGTGAACCGTGTGGAGGTTGATGCCCAGGGCGTCGGCGAGCTCACGGACTGATGGCAGCTCATCGCCGGGGCGCAGATGCCCCTCGCGGACCTGCGCCTTGATCTGAGCCACGATCTGAGCGTACACAGGTCGAGGATCCTCTTCTCGCACCGAGACCAGCATATGCCGCTGTCCGTTCCAGGTGTTATAGTACAACTATAACAGCTGTCCGGCCGCTTGTCAAGAGGGTAGGTGAGGCATTTCCCAGGTTTCTGGCTGGACGGCGGCCTTTACAGCCGCGGCGCGTTCCGCTACATTCTTTTCATGTGATTCATGTATACAGGCTCAGGCCCCGAAGTGGGTATCATGTTCGGGAGGTGATCGTCCCATGCCCAGATCAGCACGCCCAGAATCGATCACAGACTTCTTCTACGGCGCGGTGACCATCGGCGAGAGGGGGCAGGTGGTAATCCCCGCGGAGGCAAGGAAGCAGCAGGGCCTCGAGCCCGGGGAGAAGCTGTTGGTGTTCCGCCACCCTCACGCGCCCGGGATCGTGCTGGCGCGGCTGGAGGATGTGCAGAGCATCATGGCCGATCTGAAGCAAATGCACGAGCTGATCTCGGAGGTGGGAAGACAGGTCGAGGGAGGGCGTAAGCCGAACAGAAATGCGAGGGGGTAGCTGGAGGCAGTGCATGAGGAGAGCAGTCCTTCTTCTTGCGATCATGGCCGTGGCCGCAGCCGGCTGCGGCGGTCAGAAGAACAACAAGGCCAAGCCGGAGGAGCGAGGCATCCCGGTGGGGCTGGCCGCCGTCGAGCAGGCCACCATGGTGGAGGCGGTCCCGGTCACCGGCACCCTGAATGCGCTCAACGAGGCCGCCATATCCCCGCAGGTGACGGCGCGGGTCAGCGCCGTACACGCGCGCGAGGGAGACACGGTGACCAAGGGCCAGCTGTTGATCGAACTGGATCAGACGGACTTCCTCGCCCAGGTGAACCAGGCGCGCGCCGGGGTGGCGGCCTCGCAGGCACAGCTTGCGGCGGCGCGGAAGCGCCTGGCCGTGATAGAGGAAGGGGCCAGGAGCGAGGAGCGGGAAATCGCCCGGTCTCACCTGGAGCAGGCGGAAGCCGCCCTGCGCCAGGCGGAGGCGGATCTGGAGCGAATGCGCACGCTGTACCAGCAGGGCGGGGTGGCGAAGCAGCAGCTCGACGCGGCGGAGACGGGCTACGATGTGGCGCGCACCAACCGCGACTCCGCTCGCCAGGCGCTGGAACTGACGGAGAAGGGCGCTCGTCCCGAAGAGGTAGACGCGGTGCGCGAGGAGGTGGCGGCGGCGGCGGCCGGGCTGCGGGCCTCTCGCGCGATGCTGGCGCGGGCGGAGGAGGTGCTGGGCTACACGGTGATCCGGTCACCGCTTGCCGGTGTGGTTTACGAGCGCGATATCGAGCCGGGAGAGGTTGCCTCCACGATGGGAGGTCCTCCCCTGCTCCGCATCGCCGACGTGGGATCGGTGTACTACGAGGCGACCGTGCCCGAGCGGCTGGCGCCGCGGGTGCACGCCGGTCAGCGGGTTACCGTGATCATCCACGCGGATGGAGAGCAGACGCTGGAGGGAGAGGTGACCGTGCTGATGCCGGTGGCGGATCCAGGAAGCCGCAACTTCCTCGCCCACATCGCCATCCCCAGAGTGGCGGGAATCTCCCGTCCGGGCGCGTACGCCTCCGGCTCGATCATCCTGGAGGAGCGGCCGGAGGTGGTGGTGGTGCCCAAGGACGCGGTGGTGGAACGGGGTGGCAAGATGCTGGTGTTCGTCGTCGAGAAGGGCAAGGCCGCGCAGAGGGAGGTGAGCCTGGGGCTAACCGATAAGACCCGCGCCGAGGTTATCTCTGGAGTCAAGCGCGGTGAGAGCGTGATCGTGGAGGGGGCGCAAGGGGTGAAGGACGGCGACCCGGTGATGGTGCAGAAGGGTGAAGGAGCCTGAAGCGTCTCTTGCCTTGCCGTTGTGAAGGTAAGGAAAGAGACGGCGTAGACGGGTATCGCAAGGCATCTCTGTGGACAACTGCAACGTAACCATAACGCAAAAGGATCTGTAGGTCATGTGGCTGACGCGTCTCTCCATCCTGCGCCCGGTCACCATCATCATGCTGGTGCTGGCGATCATCGTGCTGGGCCTCACCTCGCTGCAGAAGCTGCCGGTTGATCTCTATCCCAAGATAGACATCCCCTGGGTGACGGTGGTCTCCGTCTACTCCGGGGCCGGGCCTCAGGAGATCGAGACCCTGGTGAGCAAGCCGATCGAGGACTCGGTGAGCACCATCTCGGGGCTGAAGAACGTGACCTCCACCTCCTCGGAAGGGGTCTCCACGGTCGGCATCGAGTTCGAGCTGGGCACGGACCTAAACACGGCGACCAATGACGTGCGGGAGAAGCTGGATGCGGCGCGGATGGATCTGCCCCGGGACATGGACCCGCCGGTGATCCAGAAGTTCTCGATCTCGGCCATCCCGGTCATTGATCTTACCCTTGCGAGCCCCATGCCCTCCAAGGAACTGCGGCGGATCACGGGGGACGTGATCAAGGATCGTCTGGGCAAGCTCAAGGGCGTGGGGGCGGTGAACGTGTACGGGGGGGATGTGCGGGAGATCCTGGTGGCGGTGGACAAGCGCGCGCTGGAGGGATACGGCCTTGGCATCAACGATGTGGTGCAAGCGCTCCAGGCCACCAACCTGAACCTCCCCAGCGGCAGCATCAAGGAGGGGCGGCGGGAGTACGCGGTGCGCGCAGTGGGCGAGTACGCCACCCCCCAGGATGTCGGCGATACCACTCTTCGCACCAGAACCGGCGCCCTGGTCTACCTACGCGACGTCGCCGAGGTCACCGACACGGTAGCGGAGCGGGACAGCTACGCCCGGATGGATGGGGTGGACACGGTGGCGGTGACGGTGATGAAGCAATCCGACGCCAACACCGTGTCGGTTGCGGACGCGGTCCGCAACGAGCTGATGGCTCTCACCGGGCAGACCTTCAACAGCGAGGGGAAGGAAGTGAAGGGGGTTGCGCGCAAGCCCGGCATTCTGCCTCCCAACATCGACGCGCGCATCACCAACGACCAGTCCATCTTCATCCGGCACACGCTTTCGGACGTGAAGATGCACCTGATCATCGGCTCGCTCTTCGCGGTGCTGATCGTATTTCTGTTCCTTCATAACCTCCGGGGCACGCTGATCGTCGCCTTCGCCATCCCCACCTCGATCATCGCCACCTTCGGGCCCATGTACTTCGCCGGGTTCTCGCTGAACATGATGACGATGATGGGGTTGTCGCTGTGTGTGGGCATTCTGGTGGACGACTCCATCGTGGTGATCGAGAACATCTACCGGCACCTGCGGCTGGGGGAGAAGCCGCGCGATGCGGCATTGAGCGGCCGGACGGAGATCGGGCTCGCGGCGATCACCATCACCACGGTGGACGTGGTGGTGTTCGTGCCGATTGCCTTCATGGGAGGCATCGTGGGGCAGTTCTTCCGGCAGTTCGGCCTCACCGTCGCCATCGCCACGCTGTTCTCGCTATTCGTCTCCTTCACCCTGACGCCCATGCTCAGCTCCCGTTGGTTCCGGGAGGCGGAGGCGGTGCCGAGCGAGGAGGAGTATGAAGGCAGGAGGGGCTTCTACGCCTGGTTCGACCGGAGGTACGCGGGGCTGCACCGGGGATACCGCCGACTCCTCGGCTGGGCGCTGGTGCACCGGCTGGTGACGGTGACGATCGGCGTGGTGTCGCTGCTGGCGTGCATCGGGATCGCGGTCCCCTGGCCGGCCAGCATTGCCTCCCTTCCCCTGGGAGTTGCCGTGCGCACCATCCTCACCTCCAAAGTTGGGGTGCTTGCCGTCATCGCCTTGCTCAGCCTGGCGGGGGTGGTCTTCGGTGGCAAGGGAGGCCGCCTAGCCATGCTGGCCGTCGGGGTCGCCTCTCTCCTGGTCGCGGGCCTCGCCTACAAGATGCTCGCCTTCGAGATGTTCCCCCGGGTGGACCAGGGGCAGATCAGCATCAGCGTGGAGCTGCCGGCGGGCTCCTCGCTGGCGGCCACGGACGGAGTGGTGAGGCGTTTGGAGGGGTTCATCCGGGATGAGAAGCGGTTCCCGGAGCTGGACAGCGTGTTCAGCAATGTGGGCACCTCCGGCGCGGCCAACGCGAGCATGAGCGTGGTGCTGGTGGACAAGCTGGAGCGGAAGCGGTCGGACCTGCAGGTAGTGGAGGCGATTGACAAGTTCGCGCGGACCATCCCGGGGGCGATCATCAAGACCAGCGCCTCTGGGGGGATGGAGGAGCACGGGGGAGCGCCCATCAGCATCGAGCTGTCCGGCAGCGACATGAACGACCTGGTGCGGGTGGCGGAACGGATCAAGCGGCGGGTGGCGACAGTGGAGGGGACGCTGAACGTGGACACCACCTGGCGGGTGGGGAAGCCGGAACTGCGGGCGGAAATAGACCGCGACCGGGCCGCGGACCGCGGCGTGACTACCTGGCAGGTCGCCTCCGCCCTGCGCACAAGTCTGGAGGGCGACACCACGTCCAAGTACCGGGAGGGATCAGATCAGTACGATATCCGCGTCCGCCTGCGGGAAGAGGACCGACAGCGTCTGGACGAGATCACCCACCTGGTGGTGGGCTACGGCAGCGGGCCGGTGTACCTGGGAGATGTGGCGAAGGTATCTATGTCCACCGGTCCCACAAAGATAGACCGCAAGAACCGCCAGCGAATGGTGGCGGTGCAGTCCGACCTGCAGCGCGGGTACGCAGAAGGGAACGTGGGGCAGGCGATCCAGAAGGAGATCGCCGATATTCCGCTGGGCAAGGCCTCGCTGTTCTACGGAGGGGAGAGCGAGATACGGCGGGAGTCCTTCGGAAGCACCAACCAGGCGCTGATGCTGTCGGTGGTGCTAATCTACATTCTCATGGCGGCGCTGTTCGAGGGGTATCTCAGCCCGTTGATCATCATGTTTGCGCTGCCGATGGCCCTGGTGGGGGCGCTGCTGGCGATGATCATCACCGGCAAGAGCCTCTCCATCATCACCATGATCGGGATCATCATGCTAATGGGGCTGGTGGGGAAGAACGCGATTCTGCTGGTGGACTACACTAACACCCTGCGCGCCCGCGGCTACGCCCGCCGGGAGGCGATTCTGGAGGCGGGGCCGACCCGACTGCGGCCGATTCTGATGACTACCCTGGCGATGATCTTCGGGATGTCGCCGGTGGCCTTTGCGGTGGCGCGCGGGGCGGAGATGCGGCAGCCGATGGCGATTGCGGTGATCGGCGGGCTGATCGTATCCACCATGCTCACGCTGCTGGTGATCCCGGTGCTTTACACCGTGTTCGACGGCGTGGCGGAGTTCTTCACCGGGGTGATGCGGTCGGTGCTGAAGCGGGTGTTCCCGTAGGCGGATACTCCGCCCGCCAGGAGTCAGGGGGGATGGTGGGGTCGGCCCAGGAGGGGCCGAGGGCCTTGATGACGGTGGCCATCTCACTGCTTCCGGGCTGAGTCCATTCCCGAACCCATTGGGCGCGGTAGCGCGCTCCCACGATGAGGAGAGCGAGACCGACCAGCGCGCAGATCGCCGCGGCGTTTGGAAGGATCTTGCGCGCGTTGCCGCGCCAGGCGGTGCGAGTGCGCGCGCCGGGCTGTCGGCGCAGCGCGGCGGCCAGCAGCGGGAGGAAGATGGCGAACAGGAGGGAGAGACAGGCAACCCAGCCCTCGGCGAAAGGAGGGACGGCCTTAGCGATGATCAGAATGCCAAGACGCGGAAACCCGGGGAAGCTAGGCAGCCACGCACTCATGGCCGCGAGACCGGCGGGGAGAAGGATGAGGAGCGCCAAGACGAACTGCCAGATCAGGCCGAGGGCGCTAGCGGCATCGGCCTGCCTGCGCCGCCAGGAACCAATGACCAGGTAGATCACGAGCAGAATCCCGAGCGAGCCTCCCGCAAAGGCGGCGAGGGAGAGTATCGCCAGGGAGCGCATGAGCGAGTTGTCGAAGCTGTGCTCTTTCCAGTACTCGTGCATCACTTGCGTGCGGACCTTGGCCTGCACGACGCGATCGCGCAGGGTGGCATCTGCGGCCGCGCCGACCTGCTGCACATAGAAGTCGTGGCTGTCGCCCGAGAGGAAGCGACCCTTCGCGATAGGGCCCCCCGGGATGCGTGTGAAGCTGTCAAGGTACCATCTCCACGTGGGGCTGGTCCCGATGCCCTCAATGGCGACGCCGACCAGGAATCCGATAGCGTTGTCAGCCGACTCCTGAGCGTGGTGGCCCAGGTCGGAGGTGGACCGCCACCAGCAGATAGCGTCTGAGGGCCGACCCTGGAGCCTGGCCATGTATCCCTCGTACTGCGCGACGCGGGCGCACTGACGGAGCATGGCATTGGCGCGCAAGTCCAGCATCGGCGCTGATAGCGCGGCCATCACCGCATCCGATTCTGGCATGCCCAGACGCAGGAGGAGATTGGTCGCGTCACGCACCCTCTCGCTGAAGTAGGCACTCACGGTTGGCAGCTCGGAGGCCGCTTCCCAGCGGCCCAGAGCCTCCGCGTCGCGGTGGAGGCCGTAGAGGTAGTAGGCCTCGAGCGCCACCGGGAGGGCATTCTCTGGGTCAGCAGCCTGCCAGGAGTGAAGCAGGTCGAGAATCGGGGCGACGGTCTTGGGATCAAGGCGTTCGGGCTCACCTGATTCGCGCATGTACGCCTCGGCATCGGCGATGGATTCCGGGACGAGAGGATTCGCGCCTGAGTTGCCCATGCGCGCATAGGAAGGCTTCTCAATTCGGCTGAAGCAGGCGGCCCAGGCAGGCGGGTAGTTCATAGTCTCTGCGACGCGCTTGATGAGGGGGAGAGACTCCTCGCTATCTGCCACGAGCGCGGCGGCCAGCAGCATCGCCGGGTCTTTGGGATAGCGCTTCTGGGCGAAGGGGATGGCGCGCGGTCGGCACACTGCAAGCCAGCGGCTTGTGGGCGTCCAGCTGAATGCATCGGTCTGGCTGTTGTCTTGGCTCCGGGGCGGGATAGCCAATGGCACTGGGATGGCCTGCTGGCGCAGGGGCCTGACAGCGAGGATGGTGAGGACGACAGCGATCACGATCAGCCACGAGGCGCGTATCCGTCGCATGGTCGTTCCCCTCTCAGCCTTCTCTGTTCAGGGGCAGGAGATGAACTCCTGCCCAACGTGCATCCCACTCATCTGCCGCAACCTAGGGTAAGCGTGGCGCACTAGGGTTTCCAGGTGGGTGATATCTTCCGCGTTGTAGCGTTTGAGGAGGTCGAGCGCCTCGGCGCTGCCGCGCTCCCATTCGCGCCAGAGACGGACGGCGTCCCAGCCGTCGAGGTGCTCGGTCTCCGGGCTGCGGGGGATGCCGAGTTGGCGCTCCACCCCCTTCAGGCCGCCCTTGAGGCCGAGGCGGCGGAGGGTGGGGCAGAGGTCAATGTGGAGCTGCCGGAACTCCAGCCCCAGGAAGCGCCGGCGCAGGAAGGGGAGATCGAAGCCGGCTCCGTGGTAGGTGACGAGCAGGCTGTACTGCTCGATGTCCTCCACGAACTCCGCCAGGTCCTCCCCTTTCTGGTAGATGCGGACGCGCTCGCCGTCGTAGAGGCCGATGAGGGTGACGTCATCGCCCTCCAACGAGGTGGTTTCGATGTCGAGGTAGGCGATGCGGTGGCGGAACTCGGGATAGGCGCGCCAGTGCTCGCGGCGCGGCAGACAAGCGCTGAAGAAGCGATGGTCCTCCTGGGACAGCCGCTCCGCGGAGTGTGACACCATGCCGTTCAGCCGCTCAGTGGCGCGAGCCGACAGCCCCGCGGCCGCGGGATGGCGGAGGAAGGCGGACCAGGTGTGAAGGCCGCGCTCCCAGATGCGGCGCTCGGTCTTCTCGCCGACACCGGAGAGATGGAGGAAGGTGCTACTCAGCATCGTGCTCGTCGGGGCGGCGGAGCGCCGCCGCCCGCATTGCTTTGGCTTTGCGGAGGGCGTTGGCCATCGCCGCGAATACGGCAATCCAGATGATCAGGCTGACGAGGCGGCCACCTCCGGGAGCGCCCGACGGCCGTGCCGCGCGCTCCTCACGCTGCTGGGTGGCGGGCAGTTCGATGGTGTTGTCCTGGCCCTCTCTGGCGCCGACGGAGTCGCGGGGCGAGCCGAACACATCACTCTGGCGCTGAGCGCGGCGGACGGTCTGCGTGAAGGAGGGCAGGATGATGGCCGTCAGGATACCCAAGATCGCGAGGGCCACCATCCACTCCACCATCGTCGTCTTCGGACGGACTGGCGTTTGTCTGTGGTGATGACGCACGGCAGGTACCTCCGCAGGCTTAGCCGACGGCCGCGGCGCGCACCGCCTCCACCAGGGCGTGCGCGAGCTGAGACTCGGGCATGGTGGCCGTCACCTTCCCTTGCACGAATACCACACCCTTGCCACTCCCTCCGGCGACGCCGAAGTCGGCCTCCCGGGCCTCGCCCGGGCCGTTGACCACACACCCCATCACTGCCACCCGGAAGGAGCGCCCGGCGCGGCGCAGCTCGGTGTCAACCGGGCGCAGCTCCTCCTCCACGCTGCGCGCCAGCGCGGGGAGGTCAATCTCACACCGCCCGCAGGTTGGGCAGGTGACCAGAGTGATCCCGGTGGTGTTCAGCTCGAGCGCCTGCAGGATCTCCCGCCCCACCCGCACCTGGAGCACCGGGTCGCCAGTGAGGGAGACGCGGATGGTGTCACCAATCCCTTCCTTGAGTAGCAATCCGATGCCGATGGCGGAGCGGGCGATGCCGGCCGGGGGCAGGCCGGCTTCGGTGATGCCGAGGTGGATGGGGTAATCCCGCTCCCTGCTGAAGCGCTTGTTTGCCAGCCAGGTGCTCCGCAGGTCGAAGGCCTTCAGGGATACCACGATGTCGCGAAAGCCGAGGCGCTCGAGCAGCGCGATGTGCTCCAGCGCGGCATGGACCATCGCGGCGGCGGTTTGCTCCTGCCGGTCGCCTTCCCCTTCGTGCAGGGCGAGGATAGTCTCGGGCACCGAGCCGGAGTTAACGCCGATGCGGATGGGGAGGCCGCGCTCGGCGCAGACCGACACCACCGCCTCCACGTGCTCGGGCTTGCGGAGGTTGCCGGGGTTGAGACGGATCTTGTCCGCGCCCTGGCGCACCGCCGCCAGCGCCAGGCGGTAGTCGAAGTGGATGTCCGCGACCAGAGGGATGCCGATCTCGGCTTTGATGTGCCCGATCGCCTCCGCGTCCTCGAGGTCCTTCACCGCCACGCGGACGAGGTCGCAACCGGCCTGGTCCAGCTCCTGGATCTGGGCTACGGTGGCGGCGATGTCGCTGGTATCGGTGTCGGTCATCGCCTGGACGGTGACAGGCGCGCCGCCGCCGATGCGAAGGTTACCGACTTTGACTGTTCGAGTAGTCTTGCTCACACAGACCCCTTGCTCGGAGAGACGTCGGCGGCGATTGGTGCAACTCAGCGCAAGGCCGTTTTCCTCTTCCCCACTATTATACCTGAGGCCAGGAGGCATCGCCAGCAGCTAGCGGAACCAGGGCGATTGCACTATCGCCATCTGGAGGCAAGGGCGTCTGTGGGAGCCCGGTCCTCCGGACAACTCCACCTGGGAATCGCCTCGAGGACGAGGCCCCCACAGGTTACTGATCCCTGGCCCGTGCCTTTCACGGCACTGGGCAGGATAAGGCGATTACCCTGAACGCGCGGCTGAAGCCCTTGCGCCGGGTGGGCCGTCTCTGCTATAATACCTGTGCAGTTCCCGCGGCCCGTCTCAGGCGGGCTGGCTCGCCAGAGGCGAGTGAACCTTCCTGCTCCACACGGGGCCGTACTAGTCCAGAGGAAGGAGTCCCCCTCCTTTCTGTGTGACGCGGCTGGCTTGGCCATGCCGCGCGGGAGGGGCCGTCAGTCGTGACTGTAACAGGGAAGAAGGAATGACCAGAAACTACGAGATCATGTTCATCGTGGAGCCGACGCTTTCGGATGAGGAGATCGCGGCGATCCAGGAGCGGCTGACGGAGGTGGCGCAGCGGCAGGGCGCGGAGATGCAGAAGATCGCCCCGTGGGAGAGGCGGCGGCTGGCGTACGAGGTCAAGGGGCGACGTGACGGCATCTACATCCTCGCCCACCTGAAGGCGGAGCCCGCCGCCATCAAAGAGGTGGAGCGGCAACTCACGGTGTCGGAAGCGGTGCTGCGGCACCTTGTAGTGCGCCTCGATGACTGAAGCTTCTCTTGCCGTGCCGCTAGGACGGGGGAGCGAGAGAGCCTGTAGGAATAGAGGTCCCCGATCCAGGGGATTGCCGGCGACTTCCATGCGGCTCGAGGAGTAGCGGAAGAGGGCCGCCGAAAGGGCAAGGCGCAATGTACAACCGGATTATCCTGGTGGGTCGTCTGACCGCAGACCCCGAGCTGCGCTACACGCCGAACGGGGTGCCGGTGGCGAACTTCCGGCTGGCGGTGGACAGGCCGCGACCGCGGGACGGCGGAGAGAAGCAGACGGATTTCATCACCATCATCGCCTGGCGACAGCAGGGGGAGTTCGCCGCCAACTACTTGAACAAAGGCCGGCTGGTGCTGGTGGAGGGGCGGCTGCAGATCAGGCAGTGGACCACTCCGGAGGGGATGAAGCGGAGCGTGGCGGAGGTGGTCTGCTTCCAGGTTCGCGCGCTGGAGCGCAGACGGGAAGAGGCGGCGCCTGCCCAGGAGGGTGAGGCCCCCGGACCCGCCTCGGAGGACACCGGACCCGACGAGGTGGGAGATACCCCGGGCCCCTGGGACGACCAGTGAGTCCGGCGATCAGAGATGTGAGCAGAGAGGTGTGAAGGGCATGATGTCAGAGACCCCGTCGTCTGAGGGTAGGAACGAGGCCGAGGATAGATCTGGCGCAGCCGCGCCTGCCCCGGCCGAATCCAGGGTGGTGAGATCCGAGGAGCGGAGAGCCCCGTCAGAAGGGACCAGCCGGTCGGAGGGCGCGGGAAGGCCATATGGACGATCCCGCTACGGTGATCGCGGCGACCGAAGCGACCGAGGCGACCGCGGTGACCGCGAGGGCGGACGGCGCTTCGGCGATCGCCGCATGAGACGGCCGAAGCGACGAGTGTGCAGCTTCTGCGTGGACAAGATCACCCACATTGACTACAAGGAGCACGCTCGCCTGCGAGAGTTCGTGTCCGACCGCGGCAAGATCCTCAAGAGCCGCGCCACCGGCGCGTGCGCCCGCCATCAGCGGGCGCTCGCCGCGGCCATCAAGCGCGCCCGTCAGATCGCGCTGTTGCCCTTCATCGCCGAGTAGAGCAAGGGCAGCGTCCGTGAAGGCCCCTCCCGCAGCAGCGAGGCAACCATACGCGCAGCTCGACCGGCCCAGCTCTTGGCAGGGGCTGGACCCGGCGGGGATGCTTTCGTTCGCCGTGGACTTCCCCTCACAGGTGAGGCATGCGGCACAGGTGGGGGCCGCCTTCCCGGCGCCAGACCACCTGCGAAGCCCGGCGAACATCGTGCTCGCCGGCATGGGTGGATCCGCGGTGGCCGGGGATTTCCTGGCCCGGCTGTGCGAGAAGAAACTTGCGGTGCCCTTCGTCGTGTGCCGGGGTTACCGCATTCCTGGCTTCGTGGGCTCGGACACGCTGTTCATCGCCTCCAGCCACTCCGGCAACACCGAGGAGACGCTGGAGGCGACCAGAGAGGCCTGCCGGAGGAAGGCGCGGGTGCTCTGCGTCACCACCGGGGGGAAGCTCGGAGAGCTAGCGAGGCGTCGCAAGCTGTTGCTGCTGGTCATCCCGCAGACCCAGCCGCCGATGCCGCCCCGCGCCGCGCTGGGGTACTCGTTTATTCCCCTGGTGAGCGTGCTGGGAGCGCTGGGGCTGTATCCGGGCGCGCGCCGGCAGATCCAGGAGACCATCGCGCTGCTGGCGGCGGTGCGGGACCGGCTCGGCCCTGAGATCCCCGAGCGCAGCAATCAGGCGAAGCAGCTCGCGCGGCGGCTGTTCGGCCGCATTCCCTGGGTGCAGGGGACAGTGGGGACGATGAGCGCGGCGGCCTACCGGTGGCGGTGTCAGTTCAACGAGAACAGCAAGGTGCTCGCCTACTCCAGCGAGTATCCCGAGCTGAACCACAACGAGGTGGTGGGGTGGGAGCTGCCGGCGGCAATGGCGGAGCCGTTTGAGGTGATCATACTCACCGGGCCGGATGACTACTACCGGGTGCGGGCGAGGGTGGAGGTCACCCGCGGCATGATCGCCCCGAAGGCGCGAACCCACATGCTCGAAGCGGAGGGGCAGTCACCCCTGGCCCAGCTCATGGGCACGGTCTACCTGGGCGATCTCACGAGCCTTTACCTGGCCTTCCTCAACGGGGTAGACCCGGCCGCAATCGGTCCGATCAACTGCCTCAAGTCCCGGCTGGCCGAGCTGAGGGGCCCTCACAGGCGGTAGCCCGTCCTCCGCAACCGCCCCGGCGCGGACGCGAAGCTACAGCATGTCTTGCATTGCCGCAGTGACGGCAATGCAAGAGATGGCATAGAGACGCCTCGCATGGCACCCAAGGGCGGGACTGCGCTCAACGGTAACTTAAGACACTCCATAGGATTGTGGTATTCCTTCCCTGGCAAGGCACGCGGGATCTGGCGCGCGAGGGAGGTGCGGAAGATGCGACGTGATCGCGGGAAAGCCGGCCCGCAGAAGGGACGTGAGCGGAAGCCGCCCACGGAGTACGTGATCGGCACCGACTCCGATCTGGGGTATGCGCGGGCAAGCCGGCAGCGGGTGCGGCAGCGGACCCAGCGCAAGTGGGTGATCCGACTGGCCATCCTTGCGGTGCTGGGCTTCGTAGTGTACCTCTGGGGAGACGATGTGTGGTATGCGGTGCGGTCCCGGGCAAGGACGAACGCGCAGAAGTTCCAGGATAGCGCCGACTACCTTAAGAAGGGCCGCGACGAACGCGGCGGAGCGAACTTCGACGAAAACGCTCCCGACTGGCGGAGACCCTCGGATCCAGGCTCGGGTGTGGAATAGACCTTCAGGTGGGTTGCGCTCTCAGTGAGGCGGCGGCGCGGCCGGTCTACCGGGTCCGCGCCCTGTGGTTGTGGGCACTGCTTCGGTAGTGCACCCGCCGTCGCGGGGCGGGCGAAGGCGGCTGCCGAGACAATTCACCTCTTGTCGCCTCCTTGACTGGCTCCCAACCGCGTTGACTTCTTTCGGAGGCGGCCTATGCCGGTACTGCATCATCCCTCCCAGCCGAGGAGGCAACTGGGCTCCCCCGTGATCTCGGTCAACCGCTCGCCGCGCTATCTGCGCCAGCGCCTGGTCGCTCAGCAGGAACGTAGAACCCGGCAAGACCGCAAATGGCGGCGCAGGGTGTGGATCGGCGGGATCTGCGTGGCCCTCTATGTGCTGATCGGACGTGACCTGATCGGTATGACCCTGGGGATGGGCCGGGCCGCCTCCTCCGATCTCAGGAATGATGTTCACAACGTGACAGTGGGGCTGAAAAAGGCCAAGGAGATGAGAGAACGGGACCGCGACCTGTTCTCACCATCGCCGGTGGACTTCGACTCTCCGGCGACGGAGGAGGGCAGGGGCAATCCGACCGACCCAACCACCTGGGAGGACGGATTCCCTCAGTAGCGGAGGTTGCAGGTGGTTCGGCAGCCCCTTCGACTCATTCGGCAGGCTCAGGGCAGGCTTCGCTCAGGGCAGGCCTGAACGGGGAGCCACACTACCGAAGCACCATGGGCGTGGGCTACCGCGTGGGCGCGGGGGGCTGGGAGGGAAACCCCTCCAAGGTCTCCGGCGAGATCCCCATCGCCCTGAGTTGCTCCTTGAAGGTTGCTTCCATGTCTATCCGCCAGCCGTCTGATTCCTTGACCATGAGCAAGGGCTGGGCCATTTGGGCAGACCTACGCCCGGTGCCCATGGAGACGTGGATCTCGGCGCGGGCGGTGTTGCCGGTCTGCGAGACTTGCTTGACCACAGCCTTGACCTTGGGCCCGCCTCGCCCTCCACCTCCGGGCGGGGTCATGGAGGCCATGCGGCCGAAGATGCCGCGTCTGTCCTTGGCGCTCATGAGTTTCGTGATCGCCTGGGCATCGTTCTTCTCCACGGCCGCGCAGTAGGCGCGGGCGCAGGCCGCCGGGCCGGTGCTCTGTCTCCAGTAGTAGAGGCCCGCCGCGGCGGCGGCAAGCACCACGACCGCGGCGGCGAAGGGGATCCAGGGCTTGCGGGCGCGGGCGACACGTCGGGGAGCAGCGGGCGCCTGGGGTTGGGCGGCGCCTGGGGCTTGCAGGGGAGTGAAGCACTGCCAGCAGGCCTTCTCGCCGGCGACGACTTCGGTTCCGCACTTGGGGCACTTCATGGAGCACCCTCCTTGTCAGCGTAGAAGAAGAGCCACCCTCCCCCGCGCTGGTGACTGGAGCACCGAATGGAGACTACTGATCCGGAGGTTAGCTCGCCGACTGCTGGTTGTCAAGAAAGCAAGCGAACACCATCTGGTAGAGGAGAGAGCAGGCGGCGGGCGGTCTGTCTGACAAACGGATGCATAGTCAGCCCCTCCAGCTCGTCGAGCGTCACCCACTTCCACGCCGACGCCTCAGAGGAGGCGCGCGGGTCACCGCCCTGGTACCGGCAGCGCACATAGTTCACGAGGTAATGGAATCTGACCCCTCCGTCCTCGTCGCGCACGATCCAGTCGTAGACCTGGAAGACGCGCTGGGGCTCGACTTCGATCCCGACCTCCTCCCCCACTTCCCGCTTGACTGCTTCGAAGATGGTCTCTCCCAGTTCGATGCGGCCGCCTGGGAAGCTCCACTGGCCTTTGCTCGGCTCGGTAGCGCGCTGGATGAGCAGCAGCTTCCCGTCGTGGATGATGCACGCGCAACAGGTGGGGGTGGGGCAATGATCCCTGGGCATCACCGGATCGCGGTCCTGCAGTGGCATGAGCCTTGCTTCCTTGCCGGGTTGCTGGCGCCAATATACTCCCTGGCGGGGGAAGGGACAAGCGCACGGGGCGGCCCGTTCGGGCCGCCCCGTGCCTGTTCGGAGGAAGGGCGTCAGAACGCCCAGATCAGCTTGACAACGAAGCGGTTGGTGAAGCCCGTGGTGCTAGGGTCGGGGTCGCCGAGGATGATGTAGGCGTCCATGCCCTTGCGGACGACCTGGCGGTAGGCGGCGTAGGCGGTGAAGCCCTCGTTGCGCCAGATGGCGCGGGCGGCGATGGTCTTCTCGCAGGTGAGGTCATAGGAGCTGGTGAGCACCGCCTGGTACTCCCGCATATCCGAGCCGTCGGGCCAGCTGACGGCAGTGTACTCTCCCAGCAGCCGGACAGATAGCCTGCCCGTAGGCCGCAGGCCTTGGTCCAGCTTGGCGTAGGTGAGGTCTCCGCCGGCGGCCTTGCCTTTGACGATGACGGCCTCGCCGCGGCGGTAAGTGTCGCCGTTGTGCCAAGCGTGGAGCGCGGCCACGGAGGAGCTGTCGTAGTTGTGGTCCTTGCCGCGCTGCAGTTCGATGCCATAGAGCTGGCCGCCGCTGGTGAGACAGTAGTACGCGGGCTTGACATATGACGAGAGCATACCGCTGCCGTCCAGGTAGGGGTAGTACTCCATGCTGAGCCCCCACTGCTTGCCGAACCACGCGCTCTTGTCATAGATGTCCGTGCGCTGGAAGCTGATGTTGCCACCGTGGTTGTTGGTGTCCGGCCAGTAACCTAGGGCTGGGTTGAAGTTGTCGGTGACCACTCTCGCCATCCAGTCGAAGTTGACCGCCCCGGGGCCCCGGTTGTGGGAACCGCCGATGGCGTAGGAGCCGCCGGAGCCGAGGTCCTGGGTCTGGGTCTCGTAGAGCACGGTCCACAGACTGTCCTGGCCCCCGGGGTACCGCCAGTTGTAGCAGGCGTCCATGCCATAGGCGAGGTTGTCTGGCTCGCCGAGCTGGCGATGGGAGACGATCATCACCTTGGCGCTGAAGTCGTCGGCGAAGCGGTGCCTAAGGGCCGCGGCGAGGGAGTTCTCCTCGCCGAAGGTGATCGCGTCCAGCAGGCCAATGGTGTCATTGCCCACCGTTCCGAACAGCTTCAGCCCGGCGTCGAAGTCGCGGATGCGGCGGGTGTACAACAGGTGCTCGCGGGGCAGGTACCCGTCCTGACCGGTGATGAAGAAGGGCCGCGGGTCGCTCAGGTAGCGCTCGGTGTAGGAGAAGGAGATGGGCTCTACCACATCCTCGATCTGCCTGAAGTCGGGGTTGTAGGAGCCCAGCGCGGTGAGGCCGTTGTCGAGCTTCTGCTGGATGTCCAGGCCGGCATCCACGCCGCGCTCGAAGCCGTCGCCCGTGTCAGCCACCACGTAAGGCATGTAGAGAGGCCTGGATCGAGTCAGTTCCGGGTGGAGGCCGCAGAGGTCGGCGGTGAGGGTGTTGTCCCAGGTCTTGCCCAGGTTGGGCCACATGCCCGTGACCCGTTCCCGGGCATGCCAGCGGGTGATCATGAACCCGAAGGTGGTCTGGTCGGGCGGGCAGTTTAGAATGGAGAAGGGAATGGCCAGCTCGGCCTGCCAGCCCACGTCGGTGCGCACTCCCGCCGCCTTCCAGTCCCCCCGCCATTCCACCTTGGCGGCAGAGCCGCCGGGACGGTAGTCACACTGCGTGCCGACAGAGTTGACCGCGAAGGAGTAGCAGTCGCGGTGGCTGTGGTTGGGGTCAATCTGCACCTGCACGTAGTCGTCATTGCCGAGGTCACCATTGCGGCGGGTCTCGCTGGCGACGATATCCCCAGGCGTCCGGTCCTTGCACACCACGGCTACGTAGATGGCCTTGCCGTCCGCACACACCCAGGCCATGGTCTCCTCTGGAGCGGGACCGTCATAGTCGGGGCAGTAGAAACCCTCCATATTGGTGGCCTCACTCCAGCAGGCGTCGTCGAGGCGGCCGTCAATCACCGGGGCGGTCGCGGCCTGCGCTGCCTGGATGACCGGCCCGGTGGGTTGCGCCGGCGAGCCGGCGGCGGCGATCATTGTCATTAGTAACACGGCGATTGCCAGCTTTGGGAACAGACAACCCCGCTGTTGATTGGTGCGCATCGATTCCCTCCATCCAGTGTGTTGGGGGCGGCGGTCCAGTTGGTCCACCGCACTGGCCTTGATCGGACTCACAGGTGATTACGGAAGACGGGTGCAGAAGGTTTCATCCATAGGGTCGGTCAGCGAACTGCGCGGAGTGTGGCGGGCCGGTGATGGGAGGCGCGGGCTGCGCCTCCCATCACCGGATTGCGCCTAGTCGTCGTCATCCTCGCCCGGCTCGGAGAAGTTGCCCATGTTGGTCTTGCAGCGCGCCTTGAGCAAACCCAGCAGCCCTGCCGGCGCGGTGGTGTTACCCACATTGTGGTAGGCGGCGATCTTCTGCGCAAGCAGATCCTCGGGCACGTCCTCGCTGACGCTGGTGTTGCCGATGTTGATGTAGGTGGCGCTATCTTCGAGGCGGGACAGGTAGTCCTTGGTGAGCTCGCTGTTGCCAATGGCACGCACTACGGCGCGGACGTTGTCGTCCAGCGCCACGCTGACACCGGTGACCTCGGCTCGGTCCATGAGGGCGCCGTGGACGCCTTCGCAGGCGATCACGATGCCGATCACGTGGGCCTCCGCCAGCTTCTCGGCCACGAGCGCCGGCGGCACATCGGGGCGGAAGTAGATGTTGCCGATGACCATCAGCTTCTGGCCTGAAGTCATCCCTTCCAGCATTGCCTTGGAGAACTCGAGGTCTGGCTGGACCAGCACCTTCAGGTCGGGGTCAGCGACTACTGTGGGGCCGTTGACAACCGTCTTCGCATTGGCCAACGCCCCACGGTTCTGCTCGTCGAGCAGAACCACTCCGTTGACGACCACGGATTCCACGCCTTCCACCTGCTCGGCAGGCACCCCCCGGAGGTCAAGGACACCGTTCACCACCATCTTCTTGCCGGACACGCCCCGGACCATTCCGTTCTGCACGATGCCGGGGCCCTCGTCCTCCTCTTGTGCCTCCTCCGTCTCCTCACACTCCATCTCCTGTGGTTCACTCATCATCCTATCTCCATCCCAGGTTTGTCGCCAATTGGGCCGGCCAAGCCGACCAACGGTTAGCCTCCAGCAGGCGCTGGTTTGCCAGACGAATGGCACCCGCGAAGGTGGACCAAGCGTTCCTCTCGTCAGCGCGTCTACGCACGAACTCAAGCCAGAGCGCGTCCTCAACTCCCTGTGCCAGGTGGAAGGCCTCTCCCAACGCCGCTGCCAGCCGGTTGTCCAACTCCTGTTCCTTCATCGCTGTCCTCCCGGTGCCCACTGTGCCAAGCGCTGGGCGAGCGCACTGCGGCATTCCGAGAGCCGCCGCCTGACCGTTCCCTCGGGCATCCCGAGCGCCTCGCCGATCTCCCGGCTGTTCATCCCCTCGACATAGCGCAGGAGCACGATGTCCCCGTCCCGTTCTTCCAGTTCACCAAGAGCGCTGGCGACATCCAGGCGAGCATCAGATTGCGCGGAAGCGTCGGCCCTCCGATCGGCGACAGGGGCTGCCTCCGCCACTCTCGCCTTCCTCCATTCGTCTGTTATCAGGTTGCGCAAGGTGCGGATGAGCCACGCTCTCTGGGCGACCGGCTCCCAGGTGGAGAGCTGGTGGTAGTGCTGCCAGGCTCGCAGGAAGGTGTCCTGAGTCAGGTCCTCGGCCTGCCAGGCATTTCCGGTTCGCGTCAATGCCAGCGCGTGTATCATGCGTAGGTTCGCCCGGTAGAAGGTCTCGAAGTCGCCCATCGCATTGCTCATGAGTAGAAACGGCTGAGGGGGCGGAAGTGTTCGCCCGGAGTGCTGGTTTCCCGGCCGCGGGCGGTTCCCCTACTGCCGGCTGGGCCCCGGGGGCAGGAGCACGCTCCTGCCCAACGAAGAGCGAACTGAGGAACACCAGGCCGATCAGGAGGTGGAAGGGATGAAGGTTGGGCTATACTCGGTGACGTTCTCCGGGGCGTGGTACGAGGGGCCGGGGTTGCCGCTAGACGACGTCCTCAAGCGGGCCAAGGCGATGGGATATGATGGGGTGGAGATCGGCGCGAAGCGGCCGCACGCCAATCCCATGGATCTGGACGCCAAGGCGCGGGAGGGCATCCGAAAGCAGGTGGGCGATCTGGGGCTGGTGATTCCGGCGGTGGCGGGGTACTCGAGCTTCGCCAGCCCGATCGTGGAGCAGAGGGAGAACGAGCTGCTGGTGACGCGGGAGCAGATCAAGCTAACGCGAGACCTGGGGGCACCGGTGCTGCGGGTGTTCGCCGCTTGGCGGGGGATCACGCTGCGGGGCGGCCATGCCACCTATGACATCACGCGGCGGCACGGTCCGCAGGGCCCGGATGTCACCTTCCTGGAGCAGTGGAACTGGGCGAAGGAATGCCTGAAGGAGCTGGCCGACTTCGCCGGCGAGTGCGGGGTGACGCTGGCGCTGCAGAACCACGAGCCGCTACTGCGGGATCATCTGGACATGCTGGACATGATCCGGGAGGTGAACTCGCCCGCGCTGAAGGCGTGCCTCGACTGTCCATTGCTCACTAGCCAAGAGGACGCTTATGTGGCGCAGGCGGTGCGGGACACCGGGGCGCTGCAGATCCACTCTCACTATGGTGGAGAGTTCGATGAGGTGGACGGACAGGCGGTGCAGCGGCCGATCCGGTTCGCGCGGCGGTCGGCGTTCAACTATCCGGCGTTCGTGAAGGCGCTGAAGGGGATCGGATACGCGGGCTATCTCACCTACGAGTTCTGCCACCCGGCGCTGGGAGAGAACCACGAGCTGGAGGGGCTGGAGGCGGTGGCGCAGCAGGCGGAGCTGGCGTGTAGGTACATGAAGAAGGTGATCCGGGAGGCTTGAGAGAGCAGGACGTGAGTGGACGAGGGGGGCGTCTCGCAGACGGGGCTGTGAATTCACGGTCTGGGGGTCGCTGCTCCTGTGTGGATGGCAGGCGGCCCTGCGGCGGAACAACTGCCCGTCTGGATAGGTCTAACCAGCCGGAGGGTAACCGGAGACCAGGGGGGTGACAGCATGAGACGCGCTAGGGACGGACGGCGGAGCCTGTACCTGCTGCTTGCCTTGGCAGTATGCCTGGGTGGCGTGACGGCGATAGGCGCGGCAGCCGCGAGAAGGGCCGGAGGCGCCCGACAAGTGCGTCTTCACGGCCTCGTGCGCCTGGCGAATGGCCGGCCCGCGGCGAAGACGGATCTGTTTCTGGACATCTGGGGGAGGGCGCAGAAGAAGCTGAAGACGGCTGCGGACGGCAGCTACTCCGTCACCCTCTCGGATGCTCCCCGCCTGGTCGAGTTCAGGGCGGGCGCGGCGGGCTTCTCTCAGGTCCTGTTGGTCTCCCCGAAGAAGGGGAAGGACGAGGTGAGGCTGGACGTGTCCCTGCACCCAATCCCGGTGCTCAAGGGCACAGTGACATTGCCTGACGGGAAACCAGCCGCGAGCATCGTGCTGGATGTCCACGGCGGCACCTGGCGGGATTACGGCGCCATCGCCCGCGCGCATGGATGGCCGGATTCGGAATCGTTCGGCGCATCTGGGAGTGGAGTCCGCCTGACGATCACCACCGACCAGGCAGGGCGCTACCGCGTCCCACTGATAGGGGCCGACGGTCTGAGAGAGAGCAGCGTCGAGCCCGTGCCCCAAGGGTGGGGAGAAGGAACCGAGTATCAACTGCGGTTCATCTCGCCCCAGGGCGCCGGGTGGGCGGGACCGCTGAAGATGACGGTAGACCCCAAAGTCGCTGAGCCCAGACTGGATATCCGGCTGCGCGCCGGCGACCAACTGGAGGGCACTGTCGTCGGATACCCCGGAAAGCAGCCGATGGCCGGCGCGCAGGTGATTGTGACCATGTCTGCTGGGATGATGCATGGTGTTATGGTCGTGGTGGCGCAGACTACTGCCAACGCGCAGGGGCGCTTCCGCATCCCAGCCGCGCTGCCGCCGGGAGAGTACCAGGTGGGAGCGGCCGCGGCAGGGGGCTGGGGATTCATCGGGCTTCCCGAAGACCAGGCCCGGGCGCTGCGCGACGGGAAGGTGGCGCAACGGCGCCACCTCGAGCTTCGGCTGGTCCGCGATGCGATGGTCCCGGTGCGGTTCCTCGATCCCAGCGGCGAGCCGATCAGGAACGCAGCCATCAGCATGACGGTCACGGCGGCTGCCGAGTGGGGAGACCAGATCAAGACCGATGCCCAGGGCCGCCATGTGTTCGAGATCCGGTCACGAGCATGGGTCAAGGAGCACTGGGCATCCGGCGCCGCGCACCTCCAGGTCGAGGCAATGGCGCCCCAACTCGGGCTGACCGGTTACCTCGATCTGGATCTGACCGCGCCGCGGCCCGACCAGGTGGACCTGCGCATGGATCGGCCGGTATCGGTCTCTGCCGGGCGCCCACAGGAGAAGCCGCGCGCGATCCCCATCCAGGGCCGACTGCTGGTGACCGCCTTCGGCAATGACGGGGAGACGGGGGAAGGCGATTCGTTTCTGATAGCCGGCACCTCGAACGACGTCTCGCGTATCCCCCTGTCCCTCGACCAGGCAGATCTGTCGCCGGCCGCCGATGAGCTGGTCTATGCCGGCGCCGCAGACGGCAGCCCTCCCTCCTCCCGTCACCTGTTGAAGGCGAGTCTGCGGAATCCCAACCCGGTTGACCTCTCGGCGCGTGCGAAGCTCACCGGTGTAAGCTGTGCCCCTTGCTGGTCTCCCGACGGGCAGATGATCGCCTTCCAGCACGTCCGCCCGAAGAAGGGCGAGTCTCCGTGTGATACCGGCTTCCAGATCTGGGTGATGAACGCAGATGGCACCGGCGTCAGACAGGTCACGCGGACGGTCGCGCCCGGCCTGAGCGACTGGTCGCCGCGGTGGACGGCAGATGGGTCTGGTGTGGTGTACGAGTCCTACGACGGACTGGCCACCATGAGGATCAACGGCACTCAGCGCCGACTGCTGGCCGGGGGCCTAGGACAGGCGGACCTGGATCGGGATGGCGGCCGGGCGGTTGTCGCCCGGTCGGTGATGGGGGATGTCAACGGCCAGCACGGAGACTGGCGCCAGCTGCTGCTGGTGGATGTCCTCACTGGCGCTCGCCACGTGTTGGTGCAGCAGTTCGTGAGCGAGTCTCAGGCCGCTGCCCACCTGAAGCGAGTGGGGCCGCAGACAGCATCGGATACGGAGGCGGTAGATCGGGCAGTAGGCCCCAACAGACCGCGATGGTCGCCCGACGGCACGCAGATCGCGTTCCTTGCCGCGCTGCCTTTCGACCCCAAAGGGCCGCCCTACCGACAGCAGGTGGAGGTATGGGTCTACGATCTTGCCACCCGCGGCCTGAGCCGGAGCACAGATGACCAGCGGGAACAGAGCTGGCTGAGCTGGAGATAGCGCGATGATCTTCACGAGACTGATCTCGCTACACACGGGCTTCGCCCGCAGTTGGGCAGTGGCGGGAGCGGCGGTCGCGGTGGCGCTGTGGGGCGGCCCGGCCTTGGGGAAGACAGCGCCTCCTGGCTGGCCGGAAGCCTACGGGCTCTACGACTGGACGGAGGCGTCTCGCATCATAGCTGTGGGCACGGTGGCGGCGGTCGATGACACCGCTCTGCAGGTGGACGTGGAGGAGGTCCTGCGAGGGACAGTCCAGTGCCAGCGGATGACGGTGAGCCCTTCCTTGGTTGACAGCTGCCTAGGGCCATCTCCAGTGTTGCAGGCCGGGGAGCGAGCGGTGTTGTTCATCAAGGGGGTGGAGGAGGGGCGCTTCGCACTCGTGTACCCAGGGGCGGTGTTGAACACGCGGTTCGCAGGACTTGATGCCATCCCAGGGATCAGGGGACTGCTGGAGATCACCGCGCTGCCTGAGCAGCAGCGTCGCGAGCACGCGGTCATTGACCTGCTGGACTCGCCGAACAAGGTCCTGCGGCAGGCGGCGACGCAGTTCATCTCGGCCCATGTGGTGTCCTCGCCTGATGTGGAGAGGTACGCGCCTCAGCTCATCGCGAAGCTCTCATCCCCCGATCCCGCCGTTAGAGCAGTAGCCACAAGTGGGCTCCGGCGGGCCAGAAGCGCGAAGGTGATGACGGCCCTCGTGCGGACCACCCGCGATGCGAATGTCGGGGTGGTCTGCGCGGCGAGTCAAGGCCTGGCGAAGTTTGACGACGAGGAGGCCGTCAAGGCGCTCCTGGCATTGTTCAAGCACGAAGACCCAGACGTACGGGTGCGAGCGTGCCTGGACATTGACACTCACGTGAGGCCCGATGTCATCAACGCGCTGCTGGGCGCCACCCGTGACCCGATTGCGAAGGTGAGAGCGGTGGCCGCCACTGGGTTGATCTACAGCATTCGAGAGAAGGAAGGGCTCACGGCCGTGCCCAGGCTGAAGGAGATGCTGTCTGACTCCGACCCCGAGGTCCGCGGCCGGGCGGCGAGAGCGTTAGGCGAGACCCGCGACCCGCGCCTGGTCGCTCTTCTTCTGAATAGGCTCGGCCCCTCGACGCTACCCGAGGACGAAGAGTGGCCTCTCGTCAGTGCGCTGGGAATGCTCCCGCATGACGATGAGACTGTGAGAGTTGCCCTGCGCGAGCATGTCTCCCGCCTTGGCGCCTCCCTCAGGCAAGGGCACAGGGTTGCTATCACCGCGGCAAGCCTTCTCGCCACGGCGGGGACTCCGGAGGCGCGCACCATCCTGGAAGACGCGGCCGACAACCATCCACTCCTGGAGGTGCGCGAGGCCGCCCGGGTGATCCTTGGGTACTGGAACGCGGGCGAGTACGGTAACGCAGGCTCGTTGTAGCGCAGCGGCGGTCGTCTCGGCTCGTGGCGCTCGGCTGCCCTCAACCGTGAGGTGGGAACGTTGGGTTATGCCAGCTCACCCCCCTCCGCCACCCGCATGGCAGGTCTTGCATCCCATACTGCCGAAGCTACACGTGCCGGCGTCGGATAGCACTGGCTACCGGTCGCCTACAGCAGACATGGTCCCACGCGGAGGAGGGAATGGCACGTGTGAAGACACCGAAGCAGAAGGTCGCCCTGGTGACCGGCGCGAGCCGGGGCATCGGGCGCGCCATCGCGCTGAGGCTGGCGAGGGATGGCGCGCTTGTCGTTGTCCACTACGGCCGCAACCAGAAGGCAGCGAGGGCGGCTGTCCGCGAGATCGAGAAGAAGGGTGGAAGGGCGTTCCCCGTCCAGGCGGACTTGAGCAGCTTGGAGGGAGTTGGCGCTCTCTTTGGGGAGACGGACAAGGGCCTTCGGGAGCTGACCGGGAGCCGCAAGCTCGACATCCTCGTGAACAATGCCGGGGTGGGCCTGGGAGGCAGCATCCACGAGACCACCGAGGCTGAGTTCGATGAGCTGGTGGCCGTCAACCTGAAGGCTCCGTTCTTCATCGTGCAGCAGGCTCTCCCGCGGCTGCGGGATGGCGGGCGGATCATCAACATCTCCTCCGGCACCTCGCGAATGGCTTTCCCGGAGGAGATCGCCTACGCCATGACCAAGGCGGCCTTGAACAGCATCACATTCTCCCTCGCCAAGGAGCTCGGTCCGCGAGGGATCACCGTGAATGTGGTCGCTCCCGGCATCATTGACACAGATTTCCAGGCGGACTGGTTCAAGGATCCGCAGGCGCGCGAGTTTGCCGCCTCCGTGGCCGCGTTGGGCCGGCTCGGCTTACCCGAGGACATCGCCGACGTGGTCGGGTTCCTGGCCTCCGCTGACGCCCGCTGGGTAACAGGAGCGCTCATCAACGCGAGCGGTGGGTCCATGGCCGGCTGATCGGGCAGGCGTGAGCAGACAGCACGTGACTGGAGGTTTTGGCTGGTGACACCCCTTGAGCGCATCAACGCCGTCCTGCACGGCAAGAAGCCGGACCGCGTGCCGTTTGTGCCATACGACAACCTGGTGCCCCGCGGCGATTTCGAGCGGGAGCTTCGCAACCGGGGGATGGGGTTGTGCCTGCGGAGAGAGGCGATCTGGTCGGAGATGCCCGATGTGCGCGTGGAGTATCTGACCGAGGGGGAGATGAGCTACACCATCTATCACACGCCGGTGGGAAGCGTGCGGTCGGGGGTACGCACGCATGTGGGGCGGATCAGCGATGGGGAGAGCATCGAAGCGGAGTGGATGATCAAGGGACCGGAGGACTTCGAGCCGGCGATCTTCATGGTCGACAACACGGTGTTTCACGCCGACTATGCGGGGTTCCTGGGGCATGTTCGGGATGTGGGCACGGACGGGATCGTGCGCCTCACCGGTCCGGCGCCGCCTTATGATACAACCGAGCACTTCTTCTCCCTGGGAGACTGGGCGGCTGCGCAGCACGACTATCCCGAGCATTTCGCGCGGCTGCTCGCCGCCTGCGAGCGGCGGCTGGAGCGGATGGCGCCACTGATCCTGCAGGCGCCGGGGGAGCTGACCGCGATGGGGTCGCTCAGTGGCATCTACGGGCCGCGGCAGTATGAGAAGTATGTGGTCCCGTTCTATGAGAAGCACGTGCCAGAGCTTGTGGCGGCAGGCAAGATCCCAATCCTGCATGCCCACAACAACAACCTCACCGCGTTCGTGGACCTGGTGAACCAGACCGGCGTACCGGCGGTGGAGGCGTTCACCCCGCCGCCCTGCGGCGACCTCTCCCTGGCCGATGCCCGCAAGGCGTGGGGGCCGGATACGGTGATCTGGGTCAACTTCCCGGAGACGCTGTTCCTGCTGGGCAAGCAGCAGACCTACGACTACACAGTGGACCTGCTGAACCAGGACAAAGGAAGCGGTCGTCTGGTAATCGGGATGACCGAAATGGGCTCCTATGGCATCACCGATGACGAGAGCGAGCGGCAGTTCAAGGAGGGGATGCGCGCGATCATGGATGCGATAGACCACGACGGGGTGTTGTAGGGCGGGCGTGTGGCTAGGTCGCCGCAGGCGACCGCCATCCCGGTCCGAAAGACCTAGGGACCCACGCCCGCCTGGCAGCGGTGGAAGCAGCCTCTGGCACGTGTGCCAGTGAGGCAGGTGCTCGGACGATCAGCGGTGTGCCGGAGCGGCCTTCGGCAGGGAGAAGTTCATCTTCCTCCCGCCGATGGGCTGAATCTCAAACCGGCGTACGATCCGTGGGTCAACCGCAAACAGGAAGGCGATCTCTGCTTCACCTACCGGACGCGGCAGTAGCTGCAGTTGGAGAGGGCTCTGCTCATCCTCCGCGATCAGGTCGAAACTCAGATCCTTGCCCTCAGTCCCATGCTTGATGGTAAGCCCAGGAAACGCGAAAGCCAGTCTGCTGGCGATGCCCACCCCAGACGTGGCCACCCTACGGCCGTCTGCTGTCACCACGTTCACATCCGTAGCCATGAGCG
>Ga0315277_10001424_pt1 | contig 34952 bp, 27 predicted proteins | sample YL17G05_15_MG_FD_203695 | JGI IMG/M metagenome (GOLD analysis project Ga0315277, IMG submission 203695) | Sediment microbial communities from Yellowstone Lake, YNP, Wyoming, USA - YL17G05_15 | ecosystem: Environmental > Aquatic > Freshwater > Lake > Sediment | place: USA: Wyoming | collected...
AGCTGGGTTTAGACCGTCGTGAGACAGGTCGGACTTTATCTGCTGGGAGTGCTGGCTGTCTGAGGGGAAAGGGTCCCCAGTACGAGAGGAACGGGACGCTGTGGCCTCTAGTTAACCGGTTGTCCGACAGGGCAAGCGCCGGGCAGCCACGCCGCTGAGGATAAGGGCTGAAAGCATCTAAGCCCGAAGCCTCTCCCGAAAATAGACAGCCAATCCCCTGAAAGGGGGACGAGGGCTCCCATAGAAGATGGGTTTGATGGAGCTGGGGTGTACGCTGGAAGGTTTCGACCGACCAGCTCAGCCTGCAGCCTCCAACCGCCCAAGGTATTGGGCCTCAAAGCAGTGTCTGGACGATATGTTCGGCGGACTCCCATGGAAAGGCTAGAACATGACCTGTGCATGGCCACGACTTTTTCGTTGTCTGAGACGCTTAGGTCGAACGACGAACCGTTTTTCCAGGCTACCCCGTAGCATGACGTCAGTGATCGCCATGAGTTTGATCTCGAAGTTCGATCCTTGGAGTTCGCCACTCTGCACTTGTCCCCCTAAGCTTACTCTTAATCCCTACACGGGATGCGAACATGCGTGCATCTACTGCTACGCCTCGGCCTACATTCCGAGGTTCTTCGACTGCAGGCCGAAGACCCACCTCATTTCGAGGCTGAAAAAAGAAGCTGCGAAGTTGAGAGGTGAGATAGTATCTATTGCGAACTCCTCAGACCCATATCCAAGCATGGAGGCAAGAACATGCCTGACGCGAGGCTGCCTAGAAACCCTCTGCAGACTAAACTGTAGGATCCAGATAGTCACTAAATCCAATTTAGTTGTCCGGGATGCTGACCTGTTGAGCAGGACATCTTCGATGGTCTCCCTGACCATCACGACGGACGACGAGGTCACAGCGAGGCTCATAGAACCTAATGCGCCATCCCCCGCAGAACGGCTGAAAGCCGCTGAAACCCTCATTGCAAAAGGCGTACCCACGTCCGTCCGAATAGACCCGATAATTCCGCTTATGAATGATGAACCTGAGGGCCTGATCAAGAAGGTTGCTTCCATAGGCGTCAGACACGTCACAAGCTCAACCTTGAAGATTCGACCTGCAAACTGGAGAAGGTTCAGAGCCGCCCTGCCAGAAACCGCAAAAAAACTCGAGGCGCTCTACGCTGAGGACGGCGAAAAGATGGGCAACTACGTCTATCTACCGAGAAGTCTGCGTTTCCAGCTGATGCAAAAAGTCGGCTGCTTAGCCCAGAAGTACGGCATCAGATTTGGAACGTGCCGAGAAGGACTGAGCCATCTAAACACTGAAACATGCGACGGATCATGGTTACTGAACGCGTGAAGGACACCGACCGAGGCTGGATTCACCCCCAGGACAGTACAGTGTTCAAGTATGACCTTCACATGCTAGAAATTCAGCGGGTTGGCCTGCGGTTCTGGGTTGAAAACGGCCCAAGAAAACGACTGCCCCCATAGGTTTCTTCTGGCTTGAGCATGATTTTCTATGCGTCTTTGAAGGACTTTGATCTACTGACCTTTCGAAAGCTTGTAGGTTCGGTTTTCAGTCTCGATGAGGCCTTTCGAGAATAGGCTGCGCAGCTCCTTGAAGACTTTCTTTTTGGGTTGTCCGACTTTCTCAGCGATCTCATTCAGAGTCAGAGCTTTGCCAGAATCCTTCAGAGCTGAAACGACGACTTCTTCAAGCTTTCCCATACTGACCCATACCAGATTTGCTGTTTCGCACTAGTTCTGCAGTTCTTCATTTAAAAATTTTTCCGGACATATTTTGCAAAACGCGCTCAGGAACACTTGAAGACAAGCTTCTTTCAGGCTGTTCTCCTTTAGCCTAAGGCGGATCTTGCTTGGACGGTAGACTTTAATGTTGATGCCCGACTTATCTTCGGGTTCAGAGAACGGGTTGACGCTGTGGTCATGTATGTCGTATTACGTCTATGTCATATTGTGTGATGATGGCAGTTTTTACACGGGATACACGAGGAACGTGAATGCGCGGATGAGACTTCATATGAACGGCAGAGGGGCCAAGTATACGAGAATGCACAGACCCAAGAGGCTCGTCTATGAGGAAGAGTTCGGCTCCAAGGCCGAGGCGATGAAAAGGGAGCGAAGGCTGAAAAGGATGAGGCATGACGAGAAAGCCAGGCTGATAAAGGCCAGGGCTCAGGTAGTCCGGAGAACGGGTCACCGCGGTAGGCAATGATGATGAATTGATCGACTGCGCCGCTCGTGAAGGTCAAATAGCGCTCTTCTTTAGTTTTGCGTTCGCGACGTATATTACCAAACGGTAAGTTTATATTACCCAAAAGTAATTACGAAATGGTAATAAAAAGGCGGGCCTCATGAAACTAAAACTGCGGTTAATCCAAGATGGAAAAACGGTGTTCGAGATGCCTCTCTCTCCTATGGATTGGCCCAGGGAGGAGCTAGAGCACGAGTTCGACGCTGCGGAACGAGACTTTCAAAGTTTCTCGAAGATCTTTGATGCTTTAGCCCATGAAACTCGACTGAAAATGATGCGACGACTCGTTCAACAGGAAGATCACACGATGAGCTTTGCGGATTTCATGAGAGACTTGGACCTAAACCCAAAGACCGTGTGGGAAAACTCGAAAAAACTCGAGGAGGGCGGACTCCTTGAGAAGACAGGCAGAGGAAAATACAATTGCTCAGAATTCGGACAGGCCGCGTTCATAATGATTAGTCTTGCCCTGCGACGACTGATGGAATCTCTGGAAGAGACTGAAAGCATCTAGGGAGGTGAAAAAAACGCCATATGATAAGGATTTTGACGAATTCTCCGGCATATCCGATTTCTTCGACCCTAAATTCCTGCGCAGGCTGCAGCTACAGCTAGATGAGATGATAGACGCAGTGAAAAACGGAAAAATCAAGGGCACATGGGAAATGAAAGAGTACAATCAGCCCGGATTGAAAGGGTTCTTCATCCATGGACAATTCGGAACAGACGAGTCGCTGGAGCCAATAGAACCGCTCAAGCCTTCCAAGCGGAGACCATTGCCTGAAAACCCCTTTGAAGTCCCAAGCAGTGTTCCCAACGAAACTCGCGAGCCACTAGCAGACGTTTTTGAAGAAGAAAACGCGATCAAGGTCTACGTTGAGCTACCAGGCGAGAAAAAAGACGAAGTAAAATTGCGCTTCACTGAAGAAAGCGTCGAGATCAAAGCCCACAACTTCTACAAAATGATAGACTTGCCAAAGAGACACATGGCCACAGAGAAAGCGTCATCAGAATACAAGAACGGAGTACTTAAGATCACGATTCCAAAAAGCGACTTATTACGCCGGGAAGACCAAGGAAAAGCAAGAATGGTTTAAGCTTAACACGCCGAGAGCAAGGCAGAAAACAACCAATCGCCACTTAGACTTCACATCCTTGGCCCTTAGATTTACTGCCACAACCACACTCGACATTCTATTCCAAAAGCAAGAAAGATTGTTCGCTTGGAAAGCAAGCATCAAACGTCATCTCGGCCACTGCAGATAGCCCGAAATCGATACACCATCATTCTTGTAAGACCGACAGGCGTTGCTTGATCAACAGCAGCTCGACGCACGCGTTAGTCCAAACGTCCGTTCAAATGTCGGCTTTGATGTTTTCGTAATGAAACGTTGATCTAGGTTCTTCCACTTGAAACTCAAATTGGCTCAGTGAGGTTGCTATGAAGCCGTGATCTAGGTCTTGTGGGATTTTCACAAGAATTAAGGGTGCTGTTGCTTCCATGCCTTTTTAGTCCACTCTTCCTGCCTTGACTGTTTATGGCTCGTGGAGGATCATTGATTCTATGGAATAGCCAAAAAATGCATGCGTTTTCGCAAATCTGTATCCTCAAGCTGACAGGTGGAAGAATCGGGCTCATTCTGCGTGCAAAAACTGGCTAGAATCCGATCGTTTTGGAGTAGTAGCCCGGGAGAGATTCGAACTCTCGTCAGCGGCTCCAGAGGCCGCCATGTTTGACCACTGCACCACCGGGCTTCGCTCCGACAAACTTACCTCAGGTTCTTTAATAACCTTAACGCAAAACTGAGCAGAAGAGCGACTTAATGGCTACTCCTGCTTCTTCGTGGCTTCCCTGATGCAATAGCATTCCTGACTGCTCGGGTTCCACTCTTCACAGCACCAAAGCGTGTCCACGATGGGGTTCTTGTCCTGCGAGAAACGTCTGCTGCAGAACAGCTGATTCGGGTAGTTATATGCGGTGTGGTTGCCGCAGTTTCCACAATACTTCCTTTCACAGGCATTGTCTTTCATTCAGATTCCTCAACCGCGAGTTTTCTTCGCCCACCGTTGACGACTCGTTTGAAGTCTGCGCTCAGTCTCTCTATTACGGAAGCCACTATAATTGGGAAGACAATGGTGGCGTCGCTGATGACCATGACTCTGTCTGCCTGGCTCTTCACTTTCCCCCAGCTCACTGTCTCCTCCAACGTAGAGCCCGATAACCCGCCTGGTTCAGGCCTGTCCATCGTGATTATGATGGCATAATCCATGCCCTTCTTGGACGCAAGAGCAGCAGATTGAATGGTGTTCCTGGGCACCCCGCCGCCTATGACTATCATGCCGTTCCTTGCCGAGCGGTTGCAAAGGTTGACTATCCTCGGCACGTCTTTGAAGGCGTCCAACACCAACGTGTGCCTAACGCCTTTCCGCGAGGCGTGAAGCCAATGCGCGAAGCCGAACTCTGAGTCGCGAACCGCTGGAAGGAAAATGGGCACGTCAGTCTCGTATGCGGCTTGAAGGATCGAGTTCGGATCATGAAGCCTCTTCCCTAATTCGCGAGCAAACTCGTCTGAGGCGAAGTTTTTCCCAGCGTTTTCGGCAGCAATTTCATCGAATATTGATGCGAGTCTGTAATCCAATTTGACGAAGTCTTCTTCGGGCACGAAAACATCATAGATGCGGTAAATGTGATACTTGTAGAGCGTCGAATCATCCACGAGCCAATGGCCCTTGTAATGGTGACCGCCAAGAGCTTCTATCGCATCATGAACCATGTTCGCTCCTGTGCTTACGACGACGTCAACGAGCCTCTCACGAATCAAATCAGCGATCAATGAACGCATGCCAGCCGGAACGACTGCGCCAGCTACAGCCAAAAAAATCGTGCAGTCATCATCTCTGACCATCCGCTCATAAATGTCACAGGCATCCGAAAGCCTGCCCGCGCCGAAAGAACACGACTCTTTAAACTGCTGAATCAGCTCGTCCACCGACAGCCTGCCAGCGACTCTAACGTGCTGTACAGGTTCTCCGAGAAAATCCCGTCTTTGCATTCAGCACCACGCCAGATACAGTCTTTAGCGAATTGAACAAAAATATCTTTCTACGCGTACCAAGAAAAAGCAAGAAAAAACCGCCAAAATCACCCAATCCAAAGTTGCAACTACGCCATTACGTGGAGCAAAATGATAGATCGCACTTTGTACATGCGGTCCCGAGAACCAGTTGAACAAACAGAATAGACAAGGTCACATTGGCCATACTATTCATTAGACTTATCAGAGTAGGAACTTGCCGTTCTTGTAGAACGGTTTTCCATCAGCGTAAATCTCCGTGTCCTTCGTCATGTCTTTCAATATGTCCCAATGAATGGCTGACCTGTTCAAAGAACCCGTATCAGGATAGCCATTTCCAAGGGCCATATGGATTGTCCCGCCCATCTTCTCATCGAAAAGCATGTTCTTCGTGAATCGCGTTATTCCATAATTGGTCCCGATTGCAAACTCTCCGATACGATCTGCGCCTTCAATTTTGATCAACTCGCCGAGCAAATCCTCGCCTTTTCCTGCTGAAGCTTCGACTACTTTCCCCTCCTTGAACTTGAGCAGAATGTCCTCCACTTCCCTTCCCATGTACACTCCAGGATAGGAGAATCTTATGACCCCTTCTGCGGCGGTTTCGACTGGGCCCGTGAAGACTTCCCCGTCAGGCATGTTCTTCTGACCGCTCGCGTTCACCCACTTTCTGCCTTTAACGTTAAGAGTCAGGTCAGTACTCTCGCCCACGACGTGTATGTTTTCAACGGTGTTCAGGAAATCACAGACTTTCTGTTGGCTCTCGTGGATCTTCTTCCATTCTGCAACCGGATCCTTCTTGTCAAGCAGGCAACTGTTGTAAACAAAATCCTCATATTCCACGAGTGACATCGCAGCCTCTTGAGCCTGATCAGTTATTGGAAACGGACAGGCTGTCCACCTGAGTTTCCCCTCGGCCTCGCGCCGGTGAAAGATGCTCATAAGCTCACTTCTAGCGGCATTGAATGTCTTCATCGTTGAGGCGTCTACGTTTGACAGCCTTTTCGGATTAGGCTCACAGAATATGCTGATGCTTACGTCCATGTTCTCGTAGATGAACCTGTCAAAAGGTGAGACAAACCTGAGCTGATGATCCCTCGCATGCTTGTAAAACACGTAGTCCATGTACAAGCTTGGCAACACCCATGGGTAGGCGTCGCTGAGCAAGCATTCCTTGTAGATTTCAGAAATCAGCGGCGCAGCGGCCACATTTCCACGGATGAGAACCTTTTCCTTGGGCTTTACATCGACGCTGTAGTGAACGCAGAGTCTTGAAAGGTTCTCAACTCTCTGATCAACCATCTTCATCGGTCCCTCAGTTTATTTATCAATTAATTCATTAGAACCTTTCATCCCTTCTTATTGCTTGCGGAAGGATTTTCACGAAAACCAAATGCTCAACGTGCGTTTCACGGGTCGCGGAGCCAAAGTCAGTCGTATTAAGCTAGACAGTGGCCATCTTCCAAATCGCATTTTCCATTTCAACGCCGTGCTTCCTTCCATAATAGACTCCTGCCATCTTGGCTGCGTACGGAATCACGATGCGCTTCACAAGTTCAAAGACAACTGGGTTTTGAATTCTGTGCGCTAGAAAGGTGTCCCGCCAGATTCTAACGTTGTACTCCCAGCAACGAGTCAGAAATTCCCAGCGGGCTCTTGTGAGGGAATCGATCTCTGCTCCTTGCTTGTTCATTAACGAGCAGTTCTCTAATGGAACGAATAACAACGGAACATAGAAGGCGTTAAAATCTTTCAGGTCATCGATTAGCTCAAGCGTTTCGGCAACATCGTCTTCTGTTTCACCGGGCAAACCGATGATCAGAGTGGCAAGCGGGTACCAATCACTGTCGTTCAGAATTCCGAAGGCCTGGCGGACGATCTCCTTCCACTGCTCAGGCTTGAAGGGCAACGTCTTGCCTGCCATGTATTTCCGCATGAGTCTGATGCTTCCCGTCTCTATTCCCGTTTCAGAAGTGACGATGGGCTTTCCACCGTGAGAATACCAGTGCTTGTCGATGAGGATCTCCGCTGCCTCTTTCACCATTTCAGGATTGCAGACGACAGGTGTCAGCGACATATGAGAAGGTTGAATACTTCGTACGCCGGGGAAAGCGGCTACGCTCTTTAACAGTTTAAGCACGGCTTCCTTGTTAGGCCGAAAACTCTTGTCCTTTGCACCGTATAGAAACAGGTCCTCTGTGACCAAGGTGATGCGGGAGTCGCCACCTCGGGTTGTTATTTCCACTTCTCTCATTATCTTCTCCAGTGGAATATCCACCTTCCTCTGCATTGTAGGCGTGCAGAACTGGCAGTTTCGGCCGCAGCCTCTGGAAATCTCGACTGAGCCGTGAATTGCAGCGTGCCTGATCAGCGGCGTGTCATCTTCAGCTGAGCTGTTCTCTGTTCTGACAAGGCGCGGCAGAGGCTCTCCATTTGCCGCCTTCTTGAAGATCTCCACGATGGTCCTGACGCCGCCGCCGATGATGACGCAGTCTACTCCATAGGCGTCTGCCACCTTCTTTCTTTCCAACTGCCACGAACCGAAACCGCCGACGATGATTTTGGGTTTGTGCTTTCGAAGTTTTTGGTTCTTGACGAGTCTTTTGAACTCGATTGCGTTCATGGGTTCCCCGCCTCCCATCAGAGATGAATAGGTCTTGCTTACGTATGCCATTCCAGTCGGGTCCATTGAGGAAATGCCGATCACTCTGGTTTCCGGGCCTACAAAAGTGTCTAGATCAGCTGGATGGACCACTGCCACATCCGATTCGCTGAACCCGCTTTCCAGAAGCAAAGCTTCCACTTTGCGGAGACCGTAAGGTGCTTGTTTTGCTCTCCCATCACCGTCGCGTTGAACTGGTGGATAGAGCACTTTTCTCGCGAGCCACAACGGCACGGGCCCTTTGCCGAAACCCGCAACGAACGAGACAAACGGGTTGTCGTAGTAATCACTCATTTCCGTTGCTGAAGCGGTAAGAATAATCTTGAAGCCTCGATTGCTCGTCATCGCTGTTTCCCTTTTATCATAAATGCAAAGCTTTGGGTTCATGTCTTATTAAAAGAATACTGTTTGCCGAATGACAAAAAAGGACTTGGCAAGCAAGCAAGGATCAGAGCGAAGCGGCTAAATAGCAGGATACTACGAGATGACATCAGAAAACGGTGGACCCATTGAGGTTGCTGCTCGACGAAATGTACGCGGGCCTGAAGGAATACTTTGAGACCCTCGGTTGGGACGTGGTGACGGCGCAAGATGCTGGGCTGAAGGGAGCAAAGGACAGAGATATCGTCAGCTATGCGAAGAAGAACAACCTGCTGCTCGTGACGCAGGACCAGAAGCCAGCGGAGTTGGCCGAGCTTACGGGTGTTAAATACGTTTTGATTTCCAATGCGATGATTGCCAAAATAGCGGATGAGAGCATAAGAGAAAAGTACTCTAACGTTAAGCACGAGTGACGGCTGATAAACACCTGCCCACTCATGTCCTGCTAGAACAGGGTCTTCTGCTCCTTGAGTGAGACAAGGTTTGACACTCTTAGGCCTACCAGCCGTATTTTCCTGCCCGGTTTAGCGTAGATCTGGATCAGTTCGCCGGCTGTTTTACGCAGATCCTGTAGGCGGTTGGTCACTGCCGGCAGGGTCTTGCTGTGAGTATGAGTCTCGAAATCCTCGTAGCGAATCCTGATCGTGATGGTCCTGAAGTGGTAGCCGCGGTTCTGGACGTCTTTAGCGAGTTCTGCGGCGAGATCGTTCAAGACGTTCGTTGCTAACTCAAGTTCAGACGTGTCTTCTTCAAACGTCGTTTCGCGGCTGATGGATTTGATTTGGCTTCTCTCTTCGACTTCGCTCTTGTCGATTCCGTGAGCCATCAGATATAGCTGAGTGCCTAGGGCGCCGAAGGTGTCTGTCAGCATTGCGGGGTCAGACTTGGCCAGGTCTCCTATGGTTTTGACTCCTATGTGGGCGAGTTTCTGCTCGGTTTTTCGTCCTACCCAGAGGAGCTTGCGCACGGGAAGACCTGCGAGGAATGCTTCAGCCTCTTGGTCTTTGACTATCGTCAGTCCGTCCGGCTTCTTGTAGTCGCTGGCTATTTTTGACACGAGCTTGTTTGGGCCTACTCCTATTGAGCAAGTGAGCCTTTGTTTCTCTCGGATGTCCCGCTTTATCTGTTGAGCCAAGTGTTCAGCTTCAGCGTAGTTCTTCGCTTTCGATGTTACGTCCAGGAAGGCCTCGTCTATGCCCCACTGTTCAATCTTGCTGGAGTATGCTCGGAGGATGTTCATGATTTCAGTTGAGGTCTTGACGTAGAGTTCGAAGTTGGGCGGCAGGTAGACGGCTTCTGGGATGATTTTCCAGGCTCTTGAGATGGGCATTCCTGATCTTACGCCGAATTTTCTCGTCTCGTAATTGCAGGTCAGTACGACTCCTCTTCCCCGGCCATCCTTCGGGTCGGCCCCGACTATGACGGGTTTCCCGTTCAGCCAGGGTTGTTCTCTTTCCTCGACGGCCGTGTAGAAATGGTCCATGTCCACGTGGAGGATGATTCTCTTCTTTTCGCTCATGTTGCTTCTTTCCCTGCGGGCTCCTGCTGATCTGGAGTTGATGTTGCTTCGGTTTGCCCCCGAAGCCGCTACCATTCCGTTCAGTTTGACTAGTTATTTCGGATTCATAACTCTTAATGCCTTGATCGCGATTAGAGAATGGCACTAGAAGGGGAACCTAGATGAGTACCAATGCCTCACAGACGATCGCGGCTCAGGTGGCCGTTGATGTCGTAAAGAAGAGGAAGAACATTGAGAAGGTAGATGTCACGATTGTCGAGCGGATCCAGCAGGATTGGATAATCAGGGGCACGGTCCCGATCGATATGGAAGGGCACTCGTGGGCTGAGAGGTTCGAAGTGGTCGTTGACCCGAAGGGAAGAGTCAAATCCGTAGATTTTGCCCTGCTGTAGCGGCCGACCGTCAAGCCCGTTACTGATTCTTCGTGCCGATAGGCAGGTCAGCGCGTCTGTTGCCTAGTGTGTCACGTTTTCTTCTGGCATGTTTCCGCATGTTGCTCCATCGTTCGTCGTTCAAGAGTTATATGCCTAAATGGCAGTAGTGTTCGTCTTGAGGGTGTGCGCGGTTGTTCGAGAAGATTCTTGTTCCGTTAGACGGGTCTGAGCATTCTGTGAAGGCTTTGGAGGTGGCGGCTCGGTTGGCGGAGAAATTCTCGGGGAAGGTGACTTTGATTCACGTGTTCTCGGTCTCTGTGCAGCCTGTCATGATGCCCGAGCCGTCCACGTCGGGCTCTGCGGGAATGCCGATCTTGACGGGCGCTGAGGTTTCCAAGATGATCGAGGTGGCCCAGAATGTCGGCAACAGGGTTCTGGAGGACGGGGAAAGGAGGATCCAGTCCGAGAGCGTTCAAGTCAAGAAGATGCTCGTGGAGGGGCATGCGGTTCAGGAGATCGTCAGGGAAGCGAATGAGAGCGGCTACGACCTGATCGTGCTGGGCGCCAGGGGCATAAGCCACATGAGGGAGATACTCCTAGGAAGCGTAACAGACGGCGTGATACACCATGCACGCTGTCCCGTGCTCGTGATAAAATAACGGCGCCTCAAGAGCCCGCCAAACCTGTGCCAATGCGCTGAAGGTTTATCTGTATTTTGGGCTGAAAACAAGTCAAAATACACCTACCCCCCTACCGGTCGTTTTTTCCGGTTTTTTGCCGCGTTATGTGTGGATGTTTCGGCTGGTGCAGCGTGCCCGGATGGGGAATCTTGAACTGCAGGTTGTTCCCAAGTTCAGGCTCGGCCCTATACACGACGGACAGTCCAGTGATATTATTCCGGGTAACGAAGGAAGTTGAAGGATTTTCAGTCCAACGATCTCGATTCAAAGAAGAAACGAACCTATGGTCATCGGCTCGGACAACCCTCGGTTGTCGAGCGCTAAAAAAACGATAGTGAGAAGACGCGCGCTAGAGTTGACAGTGACGTGTCAAAGTAATCGTTAAATGGGCATAGGACAATTACAACGTGCCTGAGCTGATTGGCACTCGCCGTTTTGGAGACGAATCATGAATGAGCAAGGAAGTAAGTGGGGATGACTCGGGGAATTCCGCTTCGGGTTGCCTGTTTTTAGGCAAGACCGTGGCTGATGGGACCGAGGTTCTGTTGCCGATTCAGGCCTTCAAGCGTCATTTTATGGCACTCGGGGGAAGTGGTTCAGGTAAGACTGTGCTGTGCAAATGCGTGATTGAGGAGGCTGTGAGGAACAACGTTCCAGTCCTGATAGTCGATCCGCAGGGGGACATTTCGTCTCTTGCGATAAAGGGTGACGTCGAGGAGTTGATGCTGCATGGGACGGGGGTTGAAGTGCAGGAGGACTTTTTTGGTAAGGCGCGTGTGGCGATTTTTACTCCTGCGAGCAACAGGGCGATTCCGATTTGTGTCAACCCTTTCAGGTCTCCTTCACGGGACGTTCCGCGTGAGGAGGCGATACAGGCCATTGATCTTACGGCGGATTCGCTTGCTGGCTTCCTGGGTTATGATTTGAACGGGGACGCTGGAAAAAGTGCGAAGGCTTACATCTTCACGATTCTGGAGTACATGTGGCAGCAGGGGCAGAGAATCGGTGACATGGCTCAACTCGCTGACGTGGTGTTGAACCCGCCTGAGAAGATTGCTGCGACTCTGAACGGTCTCGTAGCGAAGAGGGAACCTGAGGAGATTGCTCGGAAGCTCCGTTTTTTGACGGTGGGCACTTCGTCGCTCATGTTTCAGATGGGAGTTCAGATAGACATTAACCTGTTCGTGGACGACAGCGATGGCAAGGTGCCGGTGAACATAATCTATCTTAACACGTTGACGTCTGAGAACGATAAACAGTTTTTCTTGGCTACGTTGCTCAAGGAGCTTTATTGTTGGATGCTGAAGAACCCTTCCAACGATTTGCGGATGCTTTTCTACGTTGATGAAATCTCACCTTACATCCCGCCCTACCCGAGGAACCCGCCGCCAAAAAACGCTTATGCGCTCCTGTTTAAGCAGGCTAGAAAATACGGCATAGGACTCGTTGCGGCCACCCAGAACATCACGGACATAGACTACAAAGCGTTGGCGCAGGTCAACACGTGGTGTCTAGGCCGCATGATGACAACCCAAGACATCGCGAGAGTCCAGAAAATCATACAGTCCATCGATCCCACACATGCTGATGCCGTTTTGCAGAAGCTGCCCAGCCTGCGGACGGGCGAGTTTCTCCTCCTATCTCCAGACCTGTACAGTGACGTAGTCGATTTTGACGTTCGCTGGCTGGTCAGCAAACACTTGACGTTGGACGAGAGGGACCTCGCCCAGCACGTGCCCGCAGAATCAAGGGCCTTTTTCGAAAAACACGTGCAGGCGGAGGTCATGAAGAAATGGACCAATGCTGCCCATTTTGAGCCGTCCAAGACTCTGGATGAAAAGGTTCAACGGTTACTCCGTTCAGAAGCCAGGGCCGTTCCAGCAGTGTCTATAGCAGAGGACCTGAAGATAAGTCAGGGGGACTCTGAAAAGGTCTTGGCTAGTCTTGTAAAAGCTGGAATAGCCAAGAAGGGCCGAAACAAGGCTGATGGTGAAACCTTGTACTGGCTGTCAGAATTCAACTTGGACCCGTCCATAGGCATCAGCGGTGAAATGTTGATGGTTTCTCCAGTAATCAGCCAAGCAGAAGCCGTGAAAAAGTCTGCTCCTCTGCTCGAGGGTGGAGTGTTTCGTAAAGACGAGCAAGTCTACGATGCCGAGTTCCGCTATGTGCCCCTCTGGAGAGTGAGGGCAACCAAAGAAACACGAATGCTACTCGTCAAGAAAGAAGAGGAACGCACATACTACGTCAGCGGAGAGACCGGCGACCTAGTATCGCTGGAAAAAAGGAAGATAATGTTTCACAAGCTGCTTTCAGACACGGGTCAGAGACTCAGAAACCTGGACGAGGACAAACGCTTTACATTCGTTTCAAAAACGCCGGGCGAAATGGACAAGTTACCCCAGATAAAGCTAAACAAGAACAAAGCGTGTCAGACGTTGGAATTGAAGATAGGCGTAAAATCAGAGTCAGCAGAACTGGTCCTGCTGCCCATCTGGAGCCTCAAGGTGCGACACAAAACGAAGAAGGCAAGACGCACCATCAACATGGATGCAGCAACGGGACGCCTGCTTGTTGGGAACGTTTAGCGCGCGCTCTGCACGGATGGATCACTCATAGAAGCTGGACTTCTGACAAGCGAAAACCCAGGAGATATCACCATTTAATGTGCCACTCCTCCAAAATCAACATAGTGGTGCGGGGGATGGGGTCTGAACTAGAGGCCAAATGGTGACGTCTCCAGTGACTCTGCAGCTCCCCCTTTTTTCTAAGATTAAACCGTCCAGTGAATAGCATTTGGCGCGCGCGATTTTGAAGAGTATCGTATTGACGTGGGCACGCCGGACTGCAGGGCTATTAGACCTTTTTTCGTCTGATTTTTCGATGGTTCCGCGCAACGCACGATCTAGTATTCTTCCTTCTTCCAGATGTTGTACGGGCACTGTCTCCAGCAGTATGTGCTACCCTTGTAAATGCAATCCTGACATTCGAGTCTGTCAAACCGTCTACGCTTGCTCATAAACAGACTCTCAATACTCTAATGACACTTCTTTCTCATTAAGTCTTGGATTCTGTCGAAGCGTGCAGTCCGGGCGCTCGAAATACTACGAGGTCGGCCTTCGAGTCCTCCGCATGAACAAGCGTCTAACACGAAAGTGGAGAGAAACTGTTCGAGAAGCGACGCTGGAAGTGGGTCCTAACTCGTTTTGCCTTAGACGTCTGGGGCCTCCTGAAAGGCTGCAGGGGTCTGACTGAGCGCGCCGCGTCCACATGTGGAGTGACAAATAGTTTCGAGCTATCGCCTAGACGTTTTGTCGCTTTTTCTTTGTTTCCCTACCGATTAGCTCCAGCCAAACACCGTTAGGATCCTTGACGAAGGCGAGAACCCAAGAGCCTTGATTGAAGGGCTCCACTGCAGGTTCACATCCAAGTTTGATCAACCTCTCATACTGCCCCCTCACATCTCTTACGTACAGCCCCAGGTGATCGAGCTCTGATCCATTCACGTATTCTTCGTAGAACCTGCTGGTCTTGGGATAGTAGTTCAGCTCAAGTATCTGCTTGCCCGTCGGCGTCCTCAATTGAACGTAAGTGCCCTCGTGAACCTTCATCTTGCCCTTCAATACAACCCGGAATCCAAGCGCTTCTCTATAGAACCTGATCGACTTCTCAAGATCCTTCACGCGAATACCAGTATACCAGAAGCGGACACCAAGCAGGTTAGATTTTCCTTTCGACCTTTTCTTACTTGCCAAAGAATCCCCTGTCAACGTGGTCGGATGTTCAGATAAGACTTTGCCCCTGTGGTTGAGATGGATTTCAGCCAGATCGGGGTTGATAAATTTCCCCAGGAATTGCTTTTTCTACACGGTCCAGGATGAATGGCTCTGGCATCATTGAAAAGTGTGGAGTCTTCAAAACTGTGCTATCGAGGATTTCTCTCTAGGGCTTGTTTGACTTGTTTTGTGTCTCCTGGATAATAGGAGATCGACTTGCCGTCTAATATTACGCAGAAAGTTCCATACGGGTTAACGCTGTTCTTCTGTGCTTCTTCGCAGCTTGCGATGTGTTTCACTTTCACGGGGATCTTGGCTTTTTCTGCCATCCGTTTGATGCTCGTCACGGTCTTGCAGGTGTATGGGCACTGGTATGACTCCAGTATGGTCAATCCTTTGGCGTAGTTGGCGAGTTTCTTTGAGGAAATTGGATAAAACTTTGGCGGTGCAACCTTGTCTTTTAGTTTCTTTGCGTAAAGCTCGAAGGGTGGCATTTCGTCCACTTTTTCAAATCCGTTCTTCAGGTAAAGTCTCCCGTCAGCTAACCAATGCGTCATTGATGTCATCGCCACTACGCCGTTCAATCGATTCTTCTTCGTCTCCTTGGTGCATTCTTCCAATAGTTTTGATCCGAGTCCTTGACTCTTGTGTTTGCCTATGATCCAGAGGCAGTGTATGACTGTCCATCCTTTCGCGTTGATTCCCCGCCACGTGTACTCGCCAGGTGCGTATTCGATGAAGCCCACTAGGACGAAACGTTTCTTATCATTTTGAAAGCCGACAAGTTTGGTGCGCAGTCCCTTCTTGTACTGTTCTTTGAACCAGCTTACCTTGTTCCGGTATCCTTCTTCTTTGGACTTCGACTTCTGGCAGAACAGGCCAACTCCGTCAACGTTCTCGTCATTCACGTCAACCAATTCATACTTTAACCCAACCATAGTGAACGATCCACTACGTCTGCACAGTCAATGGATACTTCTTCATATCACCTTATATCTGTGTAGTCTGCATCCATCTTGAGCGCGCGTGAGCTAAGATGAGATTTGTTTGAAGGTATCATTGGATGGTTCGAGGTCCAATAAAAATACTGATCTACGTGGTTTCTGCAGTGTTGGTTTTTCTGGGTTTGATTTTCATGATCTCGGTCAACCTTGGGATCGAATATTTTCTTGTCGGATTAGCCTTTCTGGCAGTCGCGGGCCTATTGCTTTTCTTAGGTTGGGAAAGGAAACCGTTGGAGATTAAGCAGACGGTGACGGTGACTGGACCGCTAAAAGTGAGGGAGATACACTGCCCCAACTGCAACGCCTTAGTTGATGCGACGAAAACCGAAGTTGTTGATGGAAAACCCTTCGTCACCTGTAGCTATTGTGGCAACAAGTTTGAACTTACTGAGGAGCCAACTTGGTAGCGCGCAAAAAGCTTGCTGGTTTAGGCGTATTACTGGCCGTTTTTGGCAGCTTGTTATTCTTGGCGTTCGTGCCTTTTGTGGGGGCTCAGGACATTACTTATAGTGTGAGTCAGGAGTGGACGAAAGTTTGGATCAACACGGATAGCTCAGTGAACATCCTGTACAACATTACGTTTACGTATCTTTCGGGTTCGCCTCAGGGCTTATTCGATGTAGGAATGCCCAAAGGAGGCTTCCAGGTTAATTATGTAGAGGACCTTTCTGGTTCGTCGCTTCAGTATCAGGATATTTCTGCGGGCGACTATTACGGCATTAGGGTTTCCCTGAAAAAACCCATCGTCCTCAACCAGCCTATCACGTTCATTCTCTATGCAACTGTTTCAGGCATGGTTTCTCCGGATAGCACGAATTCGGGATACGACGGTGTGCAGTTCTTTCCAAGCACTTTTGCGTCTGCCAGTGAGTCAATAGCAGATCTTCGCGTGGAAATTGTTCTCCCGCCCGGCGTGCAAACTAGCGAGGTGAAGTCCCCGGCAGGCTTACCCTTTGACAAGGTTTTCGTAGATGAGAACAGGACGGCGGTCTATTGGAACAGGACTGCCTGGTCACCAAGCCAAAAGTTCGAATCTGGCGTGGCCTTTCCAGAACAGTACGTGACCCTACCGCCTGGTCTTTCAGCCATATTCTATGTAGTGGCCGCTATTATCGTGGTCTTTTTGCTCGTGGTCGCTTATGTTGTCGTGAAGCGCGCGCCCGCGCTTGCTGGATTCGCGAAGGCAGCCTATGTGAACCCCCGCATTTCTATCGAAGCCTTGGGCGCCAACAGGAGTCTAACGGCCGTGGAGGCTGGACTGGTCATGGGACTAAAACCCGTTCGGCTCCTGACCATGATATTGTACGGTCTTCTCCTGAAGCGCATGGTTGCCGTGGTGGAAACGGATCCACTTATCAAACTCAAGAAGCTCGAAAAGCCAGGAGGCGAATCAGCCTCATCCCCGCGATACTACGAGATCGACTATCTAATGGCCATCCAACCGGATGGGACTCTTGACGAGAAGGCGCTTGCCCGCACCTACCAAGGCCTAGTAGACTCGGTGAACCAAAAGTTGCGCGGCTACTCCAGAGAGGACACTACGAGTTATTACAAGTCAATTGTTGACAAAGCGTGGACACAGGTTACGCAGGCGGGGACCCCTGAGCTTAAGGGCGATGCTTTAGACAAGAACCTGGATTGGCTCTTGGCAGATGAGAAGTTTGACGATCGCTTCACGAAGGCTTTTCCGCCGACGATGATTATTTATCCAAACCCAGCATGGTGGTGGTACTGGGGCGGTCCGCATTTTCCGTCTGGCCAAAAGACCCCCTCGCAGCCCCCTTCGCAAACCGCGCCACCATCGGCTCCGATTAAGACGGCACCGTTGCCTGGTCAGGTTTTCGCCAACAACGTCGTGCGGGGTGTTCAGACTACGTCAAATAACATGGTGAAGAATATGCAGGACTTTGCGAACAAGCTGATTCCGTTCCAGTCAACTCCCAAAGAGGGGTCAGTTGCTGGTAAACCTTCTGGTGTTTGCGCGTGTCATGCTTGTGCGTGCGCGTGTGCTTGTGTGAGCTGCGCGTGCGCCTGTGCGGGTGGAGGTGCACATTAGTTGGGAATAGTTGATTGGCTAAAGGCGAAGCCAAGAGAGTCGTTGCATCATCTTAGGATCGAGGAGGGCGATTACCGCGGCTTGAGGCTGCATCTGCGAATTGAAAAGGACGGGTCGGGCGTGCTGGTCATAAACGCCTCTCGGGTCGTCTTCCTCAACAAGACCGCTACTGAAATCGTGCACGACTTCATAAGAGGCAAAAACGAAGACCAAACCCTAAAGAGCCTTCTTAAGCGCTACAAGGTCGACGCCGAAACCGCCCGAAAAGACATTACGGAAACCTTGTTTGCAGTAAACTCTTTTGCGAAGTCGCCCGACGTATGTCCGGTCAGCTATCTTAATGTTGAAAAGATTGAGCCGTTCCAGAAGGAATTGAGCGCGCCCTACCGGATGGACATAGCCTTGACTTATCGCTGCAACAACAAGTGCATTCACTGTTATGCCGGAGGCCCAAGACAAACAAGCGAACTGACCACTAAAGAATGGCTCAGAGTGATTGACAAGCTTCACGCGCTCGGTATTCCTCAGGTGGTTTTCACCGGTGGCGAACCGACTCTCAGGGATGATTTGGCCACGTTGATTGCTTACACGCAGAAGATGGAGTTGGTCAGCGGTCTAGTGACGAATGGGCGAAAACTGAAAGACCAGGCGTACCTGCAATCGCTCATTGACGCGGGTTTAGATCATGTTCAGATTACTGTTGAGTCTCACGATCCGAAAGTGCATGATAAAATTACAGGCGCTAATGGAAGCTGGGACGAGACTGTTAAAGGCTTGAAGAACGCTCTAGCTTCGCCGATTTACACGGTTAGCAACACTACGTTAAGCCAGTACAACGTTAAGAATGTGGAAGCGACCATAGAGTTTTTGCACGGTTTGGGAGCAAAGCAGTTTGCGTGCAATAGCTTGATCTATTCAGGAAAGGCTCCTGAAGTTGCCAAGAGTTTCGCGTTAGAAGAAGCATCGTTAGAACCTGTTCTGAACCGCATAAAGGATAAGGCTAGGCGGCTGAGTATGGAGTTCACGTGGTATACGCCCACCCAATACTGCGAAGTGAACCCGCTCCATCTCGAGTTGGGAATCAAGAGCTGCAGCGCCTGCCGAATAAACATGGCCATCGAACCAGACGGAACCGTGATTCCCTGCCAAAGCTACTCCATAGCCCCACTAGGCAACATCCTCAAAGACAAATGGAGAAGAATCTGGCAAAACCCAATCTGCGTAAAACTTAGAGAAAGAAAATACGCGCCAGACAAATGCTACCAGTGCCCAAGCCTAAACATATGCGGCGCAGGCTGCCCCCTAAAAACAAACACCGAACCCTCGAATCCTTGAAGAACATCTTAATCGGACAGCGTACGGGCTAACAACGTTTATAGCGCGCACGCGCGGCCAAAAAGTTAGCCTTAGAACGCACTCATTTTGATGCAGGAACTCTGAGGATTAGCTCATTTTCCTTTTGTCAGGGGCAATTCACAGTCTAAGTATTTCTGATTGTACATTTTCTGGATTCTTACAGTTTTTTGCAGGCCTTCTTTCTCATGAATGCTGATCTCTCCCTCGAAAAGCTCCAGAATCGCTTGAACTTCCTCTTGGGGAAGCATCTGGGGGTTCATTACTGCCAAAGTGGTGAAGCCTTTTGATCTTAATTCTGGAATGAGGTCGCTTAGCCATCTTTTGGTTTGAACGGCGTGGTGCTGCAGCAGAACGTCGGAAATGATTCCGAGGCAGGCTCTTCTTGGACCACTCAGGGAAGCGTCCAAAGTGCGAAAAGCTCTGGTCAATGCGATACTGATTTCGGTAAGGTTTTCAACGCCCTTCAATTTGAATACGTTAGGTAAAGTTTCTACACTTTCTATCATCGTGTCTGCTCGAGGACTGCATATGAAAAGGTAGAAGTTTGACTGAAACTCTTCTGCTAGAGATTTTGCACTGCCTGGGTCGACTGCAACGTAGAATGTGACTTGACCATTTCTGGCCCCTGCTTCAAGAAACCTCTTGATCAACATATCTCTTTCGTCGCATGAAGGCGATGTCAGTGCAACTGCGTAATTCTTAGGGAATCCGCCGAACAACAAGCTATCAAGATCCTCGAACCCGGTGGTAACGCGATCTGGAAGAAAATCTTCTGGTTTCGGAACCTTTATTGTAGGTTGGCCAATTGCTTTCTTACTACTCTTTCTTCTGCGAGTCCTAATCCATAGAGCTCCAAGGAAAGAAACAATCACTATCCCTACTGCAAGTACCAAGAGTATTTGTAGGTTCTCTGGGTGGAGCAGGTTGTCCCACCAAGCAGCTGCAGACACGTAGTGAGCCAGGGCTTCGTATGGCCCGTCTATGCTCACGGTTATTTTGCTCATTCCGTGCTCATAGGTTGACAGTTGGCCAGTTGTGAGGCTCTTGACAGTCCAGTGGTCGAATATCTTGCCACTTACATTCTGAGCGACGCAATCTAGAAGCGCGCCTTCGTCATACCAGCCGGTAGAGGGTTTTGGTGGTAAGCCTAGTCCAGCGGGGTCGGTGGCTATCACGAAGCGATATTGGGTCTTCCAGTTCCATGTTATGCTTGATGGTTGGTTTATCGTGAAGTTTGTGGACGTTGTTCCGGACGTAGGGACGCTGCCAGTTCCATTCCATCCACTACACACGTATTGTGTGTCAGTTAAGCCTGGCACAGGTGTTGTGACGGACATTATAACGGGCTGTCCTGCTTCGAACCATCCGCTCGTGGGCGTGGGTGAGCCTTGACCTTGGGGAGAAGTGACGGTTAGGTAATATTCATGCGTCCACGTAGCTGTTTCGTTTATCGGTTCATTCATGGTTAATATGGCTGAATTATCGGAGCCGCTGTAGCTGCCGTCACCCTTTCCGGTCCATGTGAGGGAAGGGAACCGTTCAACAGACGTGGATACTGGGGGTGCGGCGCTAATACGGATGGTTGAGGAAGCATTGTACCAGTGCTCTCCAACGTCTGGATCTGTCGTACCGAAGTTTCTGTCCATGAAAAACCGATGCTGAGTCGCGTATTCAGCGCTTAGTGCCAGGGTGCCGTTTACAAATAAGGTTCTTGGATTTGGAGCGTCAGTGTCATTCCATTGGGAGAAGACGGCACGCGACCCGGGTCCACTTGGATAGGAACTCGTGACACTCACATTATGATATTGAGGTAAAACAAAAACGTGGATTTTTCCAGTATCATCCGACGTATATGACTCATTGTCGACCGTCACTGGGACGTGAAGCTGCGGCGTTTGAACAGTTAAGACATATCCAGACAAGTCGTTTTTTATGAAACCGTTCCATAACGCGTCGGCTGCAAAGTTTGTCTCTTCATACGCGCCCTCGTACGATTTGTATTTTCCATTCTCATCTGGGAAGAATATTGACAAGCCATGACAGTTCGGACGGGCTCTGTTGGCTGCCATGATTACAGTGTTCCCGACTGCTGCCATAAGATTATCCGCCGCAGCAGCGAGTTCTTCATCGGAAGCGTATTGGGATGCTAGCCTCGCAAAATCGTAGAGATCAATGAAGTAACCAGTCTGGCCTGCATATGGTCCTTGACATCCTTCAGTCTGACTTCTGGCCAGGCTTATCTGTTCATGGTAAGGAGTCTCTTTTTCCTTCAGTAGCAGAGCGTAGTCGTCGATAGTTGCGGACAAGCTTGTAATCTGAGTTAGGTCGGTTGCTGACATCGTTGCATTCTGAATGTTTGAAACGGAGAAGCACCATCTAATATAGTCAGTGACTATTTCGCTTGCGAATGTATTCGGCGACACGGTCGAGTTGCTGGTTAGGCTTGACATGTAATCGTTGTATGGAGCTGGTTCGTAGCCAAGGTCTTCTGGGCCTATTAGCACGTTTGCGTAGTCTTTAATTTGATAGGCAGCCTCCATCATGCTTGTGCTGCATGCGTCGATGAGCACTGCATCTATTATTGTCGGAAGTCCGCTCAGAGCTTGACTGAGCTTGGGAAGGGTCAGGGCATTCCCACCGCTGGTAACGTCGAAGCAGAAGCCCATGAAGCCGGCTCCATGGTCCCAGAGCACCAACAAGCAATGATTCGCGGGATAATTGTTCATTGTCCAGTCGACAAAATCCTTAAGGGTCTCAGGTTCTCCCATGTCAATCTCGCCCAGATCTTGAGTCGCGTTTTCAGGCGTGGGAGTCATACCTTTGATTATGTAGAATCGTTTGCAGTCGGTCCAATTGCCATATCGATCATCTATGCCTATTCTATCCATCTGTACAACAATGCTCACCTGAGGCGAGGAACCGACACTTGCCATATTCAAGAAAGTATCGATAGCGGCATTTTCTAGACTATTGTCTCCGTCAAGATACACCATAACGGTCCAATCTGCTACAGGTCCACTTTCAACTATGAACGGGGTAGTCGATATCGGCCCATAAGGGATCCAGGTACCGTTGAGATAATAGTCGTCAAGGTAGACTTCCACTCTCCAGTTTCCAAGAGGAATGCTTGAATTGAGGAAAATGCGACTGTCATTTGTATACGCGTATTTCCAACAGTTCCAAGTGATATCCGTGTCCTTGTAATCGGCAAATGCGAGTGAGAACTCCTCATACGTGTTTCCATCGGGTTGAATCCAGACAGTTGTGAAGTTGTGGCAATCTTCAAGCTCTTCATTGAAGTATGCGATGTTGGTGAAGCTCAAATAATTGCATATCTTTGTGTCCAAACCGATCGTAAAACGTGATTTCATGTTTACTGGACGGCCGTTTGCGTCAATGTCTTCGCATGTTCTCGGACTGTCTAGGCCGCCATTTGTTATTTCGAAGAACTCGTAAAACGAAAGATAGCCGTCCAGGTATACTCCAACCTTGTATGCCATCGGATAATTCAGTCCGGGCCAATATCCGGCTATGAGCAGGAATCCCGCATAGTAGTATTCACCACTGAACAGTGCATTTTCGGTCCAGTTGTAGCAGCTAATCCAAGTCTTGGATGAATTGCTCCTGTAGAACCATCTGAACTCGATCGTGTTGTTGATTGTAACAGTTGTCAGGCACTCCGCCTTGGCGTCGCTTGGATTGAAAATTGACGTGGGATAGATTGAATTGTAGTAGATGTCATGATCCTTGCACATCATATGTCGCGAAAACAAAGAGGAACTGGAAAGAGAGGGTTGCAATAACTGACTTTCTTGCTGGAGGGCGCCAGTTATACTCCCCTCAAAAAATGCGATTTTCTGATAATCTTTGGTGCTCACTGAATATGCTATGCCAGCAGGGTCCTGAGGCGTCGAGCAGCTTTCACTACTAGAAAAAATGCTGAAAGGCAGTGCCACAGACGCATTGATCCGCAAGCCAGACATAGGTAACAAAAGACAAGACAAGATCAAGAGAAGAGAGAGAATCCTGTTAATTCTCGATTCAACCACTGATCATCATGCCACAATACTAGTGTGTTTGCGCGGAATATAAGAATTCAGAAGCTCTGGCTGATTGGCGCGCGCGAAAAATGAGCATGTCTCTGTTGCAGCAAGCTCTCCAATTCAATAGTGGATTGTACCGAAACCTTCTTACAGATGGTGGCACATGGATAGTATGCTGAGAGGGAAAGGACGGATTGAAGAAGCAACTTTTTGTAGTAGCAGTTGTGACGTTTTTGATCCTAAACACCGTGGCGTTCCTGTCTACTATTCAACCAGCTGGGGCAGAACCCGGAACAATAAGGGTCCCGACGGATTATGCAACGATACAAGGGGCCATAAATGCTGCGCAATCTAGAGATACGATATACGTTTACAACGGTGTCTACCACGAGAATGTTGTTGTGAACAAAACCCTCTCGCTTGTAGGTGAAAACAGAAGCCTCACAATCGTCGATGGGGGTGGAGCCGGTCACGTCATACACGTAACCCAGGGCAATGTCAACGTCACGGGCTTCACTCTGCAAAACGCGCTTGGGAATCAGTCTGGAATATTCGTGGAAAATGCAGGCAATTGCTTCATAACTGGAAACAACATCGTGAACAATTCTGCTGGCGGCTCAGCCGGTATCTCACTGTGGAATTCCTCGGGTAACGTCTTTGCAGGAAACAATTTAGCAAGCAACGCTTACGGGCTGAATATCTATGGCGGATCAGGCCTAAACTCGATATATGAGAACAACATTGCAAACAGCATTTGGTACGGTGTCTACTTGGACCACTCGGGAAACAACACTTTTTACCATAACAACTTCATAAATAACGCGAATGATGTCCTAGACAATGTTGCTGTAGATTTCTGGGACGCTGGCTACCCATCTGGGGGAAACTACTGGAGCACATACAATGGCACAGACGTGAACCATGGTTCAAGTCAGGATCAGCCAGGCAGTGATGGAATAGGAGATACGCCCTACATTATAGACGGAAGTAACAGAGATCATTTTCCACTCATGAAAACGTGGAACACAGGCTCAACGTTGTACGCTTGGCCTACGTTCCGAGGCAACCCAACCGGAACAGGATACACCGAAGGTCCTGGGTCCAGAACAAATCGGACGCGCTGGTCATACATTACGGGCGGCAACGTCTATTCAACCCCAGCTGTTGTCGGCGGCAGAGTCTATTTTGGATCAATCGACTTCAACATTTATTGTTTGGACGCATTGTCCGGAACGCGGATCTGGACCTACGCAACCGGCGGCGATGTGTATTCTTCCCCTGCAGTCGTTGACGGCAAAGTCTACGTGGGATCGGAAGACAACGAGATTTATTGTCTGGACGCTTCGTCTGGAATACGCATATGGAACTACACAACTGGCGATGATGTGCTTTCTTCTCCCACTGTAGTCGGGGGCAAAGTCTACGTAGGGTCAAGGGATTTCAACATCTATTGTTTGGACGCGTCCTCCGGAATACGTGTCTGGAATTACACGACCGGGTCTTGTGTTGATTCTTCTCCAGCTGTTGCATATGGCAGAGTCTACGTTGGATCAAACGACGGTGTGGTTTATTGTTTCGATGCTTTGACCGGAGGCAGACTATGGGTTCACTACACAAGCGCCGCTCCTGTCAGTTCCTCTCCCGCCGTCTCAGATGGCAGAGTCTATGTGGGAACAGGTAACGGCTACCTTTACTGCCTGGATGCTTTGACTGGAACACTCACGTGGGCTAGCCAGCTGGGCGCCGCTGTAATCGATTCCTCTCCCGCTGTTGCTTATGGCAAAGTTTACATATGCTCATGGAACAACAAAATATGCTGCTTGGATGCTCTGACCGGAGCTCATATATGGAACTATACTACAGGCAACAATCAAATGCAGTCTTCTCCTGCAGTTGCTGATGGCAAAGTCTATTTTGGATCAGGCGACGATAATGTCTATTGTTTGGATGCGTCGTCCGGAGCGCTTGTCTGGAAATATGGAACAAGCTCGTACGTGTTTTCCTCTCCTGCTATCGCTGACGGCGTTGTTTTCATAGGCTCATGGGATTATGGTGTCTACGCTATTGGTGGGGTCATCAGGGTTCCAGAAGATTACAAAACGATACAGGGTGCAATAGACGCAGCCAACCCAGGAGATACAATCACGATTGCTCCAAGCATCTATCACGAGTCTCTGATCATCAACAAGACCCTAACGATTCTCGGCAGAATAGGAAGTGAACCCGTATTCGCAGGAGGCGGGACTGGAATCGCCATCACTCTGCTCTCAGGAGCATCGGGCACTATCATTGCAGGGATCACTGTAACTAACTGGGATCAGGGAGTGCTCATCGTCAACGCTACCAGTTGCAAGATCTACTCGACGATAATGTCTCAAATGAACAAAAACGGCATAACTGTGATGGGGACGACCGCCGCGAACAACAATATCTACAGCAACATTTTTCAGAACAACGCCATCGCCGTTAACCTGACTGCTTCTTCAACTAGCAACACGATCTACAAAAACATCATAATATCCAACGTCAACGTTGGCCTAGACCTGGAATCCAACGGAAACACCATCTACGCAAACACCATATCCGCAAATTACATAGGGGTAAACGTCACGAATTCAAACGGCAACGTCATCTATCACAACGACTTCGTCAGCAACCACGTGCAAACAACTCTCCCATCAGCAAGCAACACTTGGGACAACAGTTACCCCTCAGGCGGCAACTATTGGAGCGACTACTCTGGCGTCGACGATAAGAATGGTCCCAACCAAGATGTTCCCGGAAGCGACGGCGTATACGACGCCGGGCACACGATTGCCACCAACAACATAGATAGATACCCGCTGACGAACCCCTTCAACCAACACGACATTGGAATAACAAACCTCAATGCAAAATCAGTTGTGAACCGAGGCTTGGGCATCTCTTTGAGCGTCAGGATACTGAACTATGGAATGTCTTCCGAAACCTTCTCTGTGAACTGCTGGGCTAACACGACCCTAGCAGGCGCGCAATCAGTCACCCTCGCGGCTAGAAATTTCACAACCGTCATGGTCTTATGGAACACGTTTGGCTTCGCCGTGGGAAGATACATCATTAATGCCTCTGCAGGACCGGTCTTGGGCGAAACAGACATCATCGACAATAACATGACAGGTCTGAATGTTACAGTGTCCATCCCGGGCGATCTAACAGGTGGAACGCCTAATCCTTGGAACTTCGTTCCAGACGGCAAGTGCGACGGCAAAGACATAGCCATAGTAGCCTTGTGCTTCGGCTCAGCACCTGGATGCCCGCCTCCATACATATGGAACGCAAACTGCGACGTAAACAACGATGCCAAAGTGGACGGTAAAGACATAGCACTAGTAGCCCTGCACTTCGGACAAACAGGCCCGTAACCTCTTTTTTCTCGGTTCAACCTTTGGTCTTTAGCATGAGCTCTCAAGAATGTTCATCCTTGACTGGCACTACGTCCCGGATTTGTGAAGGTTCGGGCTTGACAGGGTTAGAGCGCATTGCAGTAAGAGCTTTCAGTGCCCTTTTCTTGTAGCCCGCGGACGACAGAGACTACAAGAGTTGAAAAACAAAATTAAAGCACACGAAAGCAATTAAGGAAAAAAATAATGCACGCTAATACACTATTCTGAGGCCAAATCAATTAGCCAGTGCGCGCATCCGCTAGTGGAATTCCGACTTGGAAGCTGCGATAGATGCTAGGCTTAGGATTGAAAGACCCACGATTGGCGATCCTAGAATTGGCCCGTAGCTTGACGTTCCGAAGAGCCCCGCAGAACCCAACGCCGCCGTTATCACGAAGCCCTGTACCAAGAGAAAGCATATGCCAACCGTGGTTATCCAGAAGTCTGACCGTTTCAGCGATAATAATCCAGCCGCTAGACCGAATGCGGAGGCAACGAGCCCCAATGAACCCTCTGCTAATAGGCCCCAGCTTTGATCGTAGTACATCGGTCTAGTGGCGTAGCTTGTCACGTAGAATAGGGATATTATCGTGCATACGCCAGTGGAAAATATGGCAAGGAAGCCTCCGATAGTTGGATAGTGTGTCCTCGATGGGAATGATCGCGCCTGCCCAACAGGCTTGCCGCATTGAGGACCAACTTGCACCTTTTCATCTTTGATTCCGCCGTTGCCCTTGGGATATTCTAAGACTGAGTCGGCTCCTCGTGCATGTCCGATGATACCATGGAATTCGGATCTTGAGACTCCGATGAAGACCAGACTCAAGACGGAACCTATTATGGTTGGAACGCCAAACGTTAGGCCATAAGCCCACCCAAGCAGTCCGTATCCCATGAGACCGAATGCCAAGGTAACAGCTATCCCCGAAAACATCATGCAGCATGCTCCAACCATGCCCAAAGCAATGTTCCGCCTCCTGAGCCACATTATTCCGCCGCTGAGACCTAAAGCAAAACCCAGAAGCCCAAGAACCCCATCAGTTAAGAACAAACCAATCGGTAAATAGTAGGAATAATAGCCCATAGAGTAATAGTAGCCCATATAATCCAAAAACTTCGCTATGCCCGATATTCCCCAGGCGGCGCACATGCAAACCGTTATGATTGCTAGGATGCCTGCGGCCATTAGGAAAACTGTCCTCCCAGCAGGTTTGTCCCTTAAGACTGAGCCGCAAAAGGGGCAGTAAGCCGCGCCTTCGTCGCGGGTGATTCTTTCACAACGTGGACGAGTGAAAACCATACAGTTGCCCCCAAAGACTCGGAGTAAGCGACAATTGCTTTAAAGCTAGTCATTAGGACAGAACCGTCTATTTCCTAGAACACCACGCAAACGAAGCGCGTGCGCTCAGATAGAAAATACAAACTTGCCCGCGCTCGCGGAAACTACTGCAAAGCGCAGGCTAATACGTGTCATCGGCAAGGCAGTATATCCTGAAGTAGCAATAGGGCAAGGAAAATGAAAGATTCAACTTTGACCATGTTGCGCTTAGAAGAATCTGCGTTTCTTTTTCTCGTTACCTTGATGCGATTCTGAATTGTCTTTTTCAACAGCCGTTGAGGAATCGTTAGTAGACGTCTCTTCCACAGATTCTTCACGTTCTTCTAACACTTCTTCGTTGATTTCGACACTTACTCCTTCTGTTGCTTCAAGATTCGGTGTCTGGGAGGCTGTTTCATCAATAGGTTCGTTCGTTTTTGTTTTTTGTGCGATCTGGCCCAGTCTTTTTTCCAAGTCGTTTATCCTAGATTCGAGGTGAGATATGTTCTGTCTTGTTTCTTCGTTCTTGCTCCTCAGCTCTTCCATTATCTTCTGTTCAAGCGCTTTTGTTCTTTCTTCCAGCTTCTTCTGCTGCTCCTTCAAAGACAGTGATTCGCCTTCTAGTTTCGACCTTTTGTCCTGTAATTCTTGAAGTTCTTTAGGCAAGCTCACGTCATTCCACAACACAGCAGTTGGCTCTCAGGGATAACAAGTTTATGAAAAGACAATACAGATTCAAGATACACTCGGGTGCGCTCCACATATCAGTTTCTTTTCTAGATAAGCAGGGCCGTGGCATGCAGTTTGACATTGGAAGATAACGCGCGCTTATCTGTATTTTGGGCTTAAACAGTAGAAAAAGAATAGGATCTAAAGATAGGATAGTCTTACCCTCTACAATTATCTTTATGGTAAGGTTCACATTCTGGATTATAGTATAATCTGCTTCGTGAGCAGTACTTTAGAGAACCTTGAGAGACGTAAAAAAGAATATGTTGAAAGTGTAGAACAGGAAAACAAAAAAGGGAATTTGCGGGAGATATTCCAACTAAGTTTCTACTACTGGTTTTAGGTACGCGTGAAGTTCTGTTTTTGGGACCCTTATGTTTAGTCCTCTGTCCGTCCAGCGTGCAACCCCACTCTCTAGGGCTGAAGCGTCCAACATGTTTCGCACTCCACCTTTCTTTGCGCCAAGCACAGATTCAGCTACATCCTTGGTCAATTCGACTTCAAGATCTGTTACTTTCCAAGTTTCTGGGTTTATTCTGATTTCTTTGATTTTGCCTATTTTCTCGTCTCCAGCATAAACATCTTTGTCGATAAACTCTTTGGGTTTCATCCTCATTTTTCCCCCTTTGTGAAATACGTTATTTGAAGCACATGCTTTAAACTTTTTGGCTCAGCGCGCGCTGCTGTTCTAGCGGCTAGAACGGTCTGTTCTATTCGTTAGAACTATATTTGGCGCGTCGCATGTGTATTACTGGGAATGGCTTATGTGGAGGAAATGCAAGCAGGCCGTTGGTATTCGTAAGTTGACTGCAATATCGTTGGCGTTAGTGTCCATTATTCTGGTTAGTTATGTGACGCTAGTTTACATTCCTGGAAGTATCCCAAATTCAGCATATGCCACATCTGATGCAAAGGCCTATTCTGTTGATCCGGCGTTAGTTCGTGCAAATACGGAGTTTGCTTTCAATCTTTTCAGAGAGCTTGTCACAGAGGAAGCGAACAAGGATATTTTCATTTCTCCTTTGAGCGTCTCAATGGCCTTAGCAATGCTCTACAATGGGGCAGAAGGCACGACGAAAGATGCGATGGCGAAGACTCTCGATTTTGGAAACATGACTTTAGAAGAGATAAACCAGGAATACTCAAACTTGATGGAAAGCCTGAAAAATGTTGATCAAGCAGTAAAGCTACTCCTTGGAAACTCTGTTTGGATGGAGAAAAAGTTTGCGCCTATTGTCAAATCGGGTTTCTTGGAAAGAGTAGGAACTTCGTATGACGGTGAGATTCTTACGCGGGACTTTTCGAACCCCCAGACTGTCAGCGAGATTAATGGTTGGGCAGATAAGAACACAGAGGGCAAAATAAAGAAGATAATTCAGGAGCCAAGTCCCGAGCTTGTGATGCTTCTGATTAATGCTATCTACTTCAAGGGAGAATGGAATATAAGATTTGATGAGACCCTGACTCATCCACAAGATTTCTTCTTGCCTGGAGGAAGCACTGTGAAGGTTGACATGATGTCTACTGCAGGCAACTTCACCTATTACTCAGGGGAGGACTGCCAAGTAGCAAGACTGCCATACGGAAGAGACAAAGTCGCAATGTACGTCTTCTTGCCAGATGAAGATGTCCCTCTTGACTCATTTATTGCCAGCCTGAACCAGACCGCTCACGACGAATACCTCAGCAGACTTCAGCCCACGTCTGATCTAGTTGTCAAACTGCCGAAATTCAAAGTGGAATACGGTGTGAAACGCCTCAATGACGTTCTTCAGAAGCTGGGGATGGAAACAGCCTTTGATCCCTATGAAGCCAACTTCAGCGGCATCGCTGACACTGCCCCAAGGAATCTCTATATATCATACGTAGACCACAAAGCTTTCGTTGAAGTCAATGAGAAAGGAACAGAAGCAGCCGCAGTCACCGTCATAGGTATAGGAGTAACATCGACGGGGCGTCCCACTCACCCTAGTTTCGTGGTCGACAGACCGTTCTATTTTGAAATCAGAGATGACCGCTCAGGCTCAGTTCTATTCATGGGAAAAATCCTTAACCCAGCTTGAACATAGACTCGGGTTCCGCATCGCAGGCGATCGATCATAGAACAAGCGCGCGGGCATAACAGAGAATAATAAACTAGGTTGCTTCATCTAGGGATATTCGTAGGGCGTCTGCAACTCCTTTGCCATAAGCTGGATCAGCCTTCAGACAGTTTCTGATGTGTCGTATCTTGATTTCTTTTGGGCTGTCTTCCATCACACGTGCTGTGTTTTCGAACAAGACTTGTTGCTGCCCATGGTTCATTAACCTGAACAGTTTTCCTGGCTGAGTGTGGTAGCACGCGCTGGTGATTTCCTTTTGTTTGATTTCGCGCGCGCGTGCCCTGCTGAGGCGTATACTCGATTCCGATAACCCCCATATACGTACCCTATATTGACTTGATTCTATTACTGTCTGTATTGCTGTGCTGAACCGTGTATACGCTGCCCTCTCACCTAGCCTCTTCTGAAGCCATTAGCATCGTCGTAGTGGTTTGGTTTGGGGGAAGTTTTGTCTTACAAATGTATTTAAGGCAAAGAGATATATTTACAACACGATTACTAGAGGGTATAATCTTCAGGTCGTAGATGTGTATGAATAAGTACCTGATTGCCAGTATTTGGGTAATCGCCATTGGCATTATTCTTTGGCTCTGCGGTTCGATAATTGGTGGAATGGGAACATTCTGGGATGTAAGTAAATGGTTTTCTTCTAGTCATACACTTACTGATGATGTGGGCATAGCGTTAGTATGGGGTGGCATAATTCTTTTCATCGTCGGAGTATTTGGTATAGCCACATCCCTCCTTAAGGGACATTCGGACAAGCAGCAAAAAACGTAACATCAGTTGCCCAACCTTAGCCATGATCTAGTTTACATGGCCCTATGTTCGCGAGTCACTATTTTTGCGTTGATAGTTGCTAACATAATTGTGCGCGGATTTTTGGGTGTTAAAATAGGGTATCGAGGTTTTGCGTGTTTTCGCGCGCCTGCTTGGCGCAATCTCTAAAACTCATTGTCGGATATTTCTGTGGTTTGGCAGGGTGCATGAAAATGTGTATATTTCGATCTGAGGCATATTTGTTCGGGGAATAGTCTTTGAGTGATAAGCCACGTGTGTATGCGGGCGCTGGTAAACTTGAAGAAGCGATTAGGCTCGAAGCGCAGGGCAAAGCGTTTGGAAAGATAATTGAGAAGGAACTTGAAGTTTTGGATTTAAAGTCAAATATGAGGGTTCTTGATGCTGGTTGCGGAACGGGCGCCGTTACAAGGAGGATGGCCGTGAAGCTTTTTCCAGGAGAAGCTTGCGGTGTAGATGTTGATCCCGTGTTCATTGATGAAGCAAAAAAGTCAGCGTCCAAGGAAGGCATAAAAAACATACGGTTTGAACTTGGCAACATTGACAATCTGAAGTATAAGAACGGGACTTTCGACTTGTCATTCTGCAGACTGGTTCTTATGCATGTGAGCAGTCCAGTGAAGACGATAGTAGAGTTGAAGAGAGTTAGCGCGCGCGGAGTATGGAGTTGGCCCTGACGGATGGATTGCGGTAACAGTCAACAATACAGGGATTGCACCAGTGACGATAGCCAAGGTCTTAGTAGACAACGCCAAGCAGTCCTCATCAATCCATTTCTTCCCATCACAGTTGCGCCTGATAACGGCCTTGTTTTGAACATCACGATGAACATTACTCAAAGCGAAATCTACAAGACAGATCTGTTAACATCGAAAGGGAATATGTTCTCGGAATCCAGTCAGGTCCCTACCGTAAGACAAGCGGGTGTGATCCTGACCTGGGTAAACACGAACTACTATGGAATCGCTCATGACAACATCGATGTCGATGTGCAAAACATGGGAAGTTCTGATGCACACGTGGTCCAAATTTACATTGGGACATCATCTTCGACGTTGCAGAACCAAACCAGCCTATCTCTCCCGACACTATGCATCGCTGGTATGACGGCAAGAATCACCGTAGACTATAACTGGACGCTAGGCGTAACATACTACTTCAAAGTCATAGCTCAAGAACAGACACTTGGACCGTGGGCAGACCAATCTCCAGTCTCTTGATAAGACAAAACCATCTTTTATCCAAAAGGTTCACAGCGGCGCACCATTAAGCCCGGGCGTTTCTCGAGAAAATGCTCATCTAATTAAACCCAGAACAGCCCGCGCCATTTCTGGTTAATGAGTCTTCGGTTTGGTTGGCTCAAGGTTCTTTTTCCTTGTGCTATCGTCCACTTTAACTTTACTCTCTGTGTTGTTCACCGATGTCGTAGTTCTAGCAACGCGCGCAAGTTCAATGCATTAAACCGGCGGCTTTTCTATGAAGCCATCGGGTGCATTCAAAGCGTGCATATTTGACTTGATTATTATCGTGGCTCTGGCAGGCCAAAAACCTCTGCAACCGCAAGTCCTGAGGTCTAGGGGGTCTTTTTTTCCATTATTGGCGTGATTGAATTTCAAAGACCTTTAAAAAGAGGTTTCAACGTCAAAAGCATGGTGCAAATACGCTTCCACATTCTACTCCAGAATTTTTTAAAGAAAGAGTGAAATTCAACCGTTGTAAAAATGATAAAACAACGTTCTTCCAGCTCTTTTTAAGCTATCCTTGAATCTTAACGACAATACTCTGATAACCTAAGTCTAACTCTTCTACTTTGCATAACCCAGACCGGAAATGCAACTCAAGTTTTTAAGAGGTGATATGGTAGCGCGGCGCGCGCGCTAAACTCATCCATAATGACAATAGCAGCCGCCTTCCCCTTGTTCCACTCCGCATACAGGAGGCGTTCGATCGCCTTAGGATCTATTGCTGACGTCACAAAGCACCTGATAATCGAATCAACTATTCTGCCATATAGCGCGCGCTATAAAACTTAGGATTTGGGATAAAACTTTACCGCTTTTTTTTTTCCGGAGAATCAGCGCGGACGCCAGCCACGGTTTAGGCGCGCTGGAATGAGCAGAAGTAAAAAAACGCTTTCTCTTCTGTCAGAGGTTATTGAATAAAAAATGGGGAGAGATTCTTTTAGCACGCGCGGTTTGAGCGTTCCTAATAGCCGTAGGTCAATGCGATCGTCGCGATGTCCTTGCCGTCAACCCTATAGTCGTGGTTGACGTCTGCCACCGTGTTCCATCTCGGATCGCCTGGAACTGTTCCGAATGCCAATGCTGCGCCCGCAATGTCTTTGCCATCTACCTTCAGGTCTGGGGCAGGTGCCTCATTCTTCAGCCATGCTGGGTATGGTCCTATTTCCAAGTAGTTTGTGAACACTCCACCAACTGAGACGTGAACGGCGCCCTCCGGATAGTCAACAACCGTTGTGCCGTTCTCAAAATGCAGCCAAGTACACGCTGGATACGTAAGCGTGTCGGATTCTGTGTAGTTTGTGAGTACACCGCTGACCGAAACGTTCAACGCGCCCGACGGATAGGTGATCGTCGTGTCATTCGTGAACTGCAGCACGGTGCAGTACGGATAAGTCACGGTCGCATTAGTAAACGACAAGTAGTCGTTGAACACTCCACCAACTAAGACGTGAACGGCGCCCTCCGGATAGTCAACAACCGTTGTGCCGTTCTCAAAATGCAGCCAAGTACACGCTGGATACGTGACATTTTCGCTTGGTGCGTAATCCGTTGGCACACCATTGACCGTGATGTTAGCCGCTCCGAAGGGATAATTGACTTTCGTTTCATTGGTAAAATGTAGCCAAGTGCAGAATGGATAGATGACTGTTTCGTTCGTGGTTGCTGAATAGTCTGTCGATGTCCCACCGACGAGGACGTTAGTGGCGCCCTCAGGAAAGTCAACGACGGTCGTGTCATTTTCAAAGTGTAGCCGCGTGCTAACAGGGTAAGTTGCATCCTCGGATTCCGTGTAGTTTGTGGGTATCCCATTGACAGAAACGTTGATGGCTCCAAAGGGATATTGAACTTTGGTTTCGTTGGCGAAGAATAGCCGCGTGCAAAAAGGATACGTCACGGTCGTAGTTGGCTCGTAGTCTGTTGGTACCGCGCCAACTGAGACGTTGACGGCGTCATCTGGATAGTTGACAACCGTTGTGCCGTTCTCAAAGTGCAGCCACGTGCCCGCCGGATAGGTGACCGTGTCAGATTCTGTGTAGTTTGTGAGTACACCGCTGACCGAAACGTTCAACGCGCCCGACGGATAGGTGATCGTCGTGTCATTCGTGAACTGCAGCACGGTGCAGTACGGATAAGTCACGGTCGCATTAGTAA
>Ga0315277_10001425_pt1 | contig 34944 bp, 32 predicted proteins | sample YL17G05_15_MG_FD_203695 | JGI IMG/M metagenome (GOLD analysis project Ga0315277, IMG submission 203695) | Sediment microbial communities from Yellowstone Lake, YNP, Wyoming, USA - YL17G05_15 | ecosystem: Environmental > Aquatic > Freshwater > Lake > Sediment | place: USA: Wyoming | collected...
TCGATACGAAAAACCAGACTGCAATATATCCGCTTGCTGACGCGCGCGGCTCCTTCGCTCTTGCCGGTGGCTTTCACAAAGAACCGAATATCTCACGCCGCAACGGCAGGGCCTTCCCGAGTCGTGCCGCCAAAGGCGGCGGTTTACCAAGTGCGTTGATACCTGTACCCCCTGGTGATTTCGGCGCCCGCTGGGGCATTGACTCGGGCCGCCGGCATTTCCTCAGCGCTACCAGCACTCCGGGTAGGCGGCGTTGACAAACAGCTCCTCGAGCCGGACCTTGTGGCCCCGCTCCATCTCGGCCAGTTCCAGGTAAATCCTGCTGATCTCGGGATCCCTGCACGCCTCGGCGAGAGATCGGTACATGGCCGCCGCCTTCTCTTCCTTCTTCATGGCGAGCTGCAGGGCCTCCCTGGGGCTCAGGTTGAAGGAAAAAGGCGGTTCCGCCTCCTGCTCGGAAACCTGATAGTCCAGCGCGCGGACGAATTCGACCCTTGCAAGCGGATTGAACCTGAAGGTCTCCAGCGTCTGGCGGTGGTGGTTCTCATCCCTGGAGAGTTGCTCGAAGATCTCGGCGACCCCCGGATCTTTCATCTGCCGGGCGGCCTGCTGATAGAAGTCGCGCGCAGCGATCTCCTCCCCGATCGCCTCGAGGATCACGCGGTCGAAAAATTCAGGATCCATCGGATGCTCCTTTCAATCCCGCCGCGCTCGCGAACTCCGGGGACGGCTGGGCACAGGGCTCGATGCGCACCGCGCACGCCTTGTACTCGGCCGTATCGCTGATCGGGTCGAAAGCATTGTTGGTCACCACGTTGATGTTGGCTTCCCGGAAGTGAAAACAGGACCAGACGACGCCGCGCGGCGAACGGTCGGTGACCCAGGCGCGCATGCGCACGCGGCCCCGGCGCGACACCACCCAAACGTAATCCCCGTCGCGCGTGCCGAGTTCGGAGGCATCCTGCGGGCTGATCTCCACCAGTTCCTCGCCGAAGAGGGCGTCAAAGCCGGCGCAGTTGCGCGTCTGCGTGCCGGTGTGGTAGTGCCACAGCCTCCTCCCCGTGGTGAGCACCAGCGGGTAATCTCCGTCGGGGACCTCCGCGGGCGGCCTCCACTGCGCCGGAACGAACATTCCTCTGCCGCGCGTGAAGTTGCCGCCGGCATGCAGGAAAGGCGTGCCGGGATGCTGAAGGGTGGGGGCCGGCCATTGGATTCCCTGGGCTTCGATCCGTTCCCAGCTGATGCCTGCGTATCCGGTGGCGAGCGAGCGCATCTCTTCCCAGACGCCCCGCGCGCTCTCGAACTTCAGATCCACGCCCAGCCTCCCGGCCAACTCGTTGTAGATCCACCACGGCTCGCGGCACTCCCCGGGAGGGCGCACCGCCGCCCGCACGCGCTGCACCCGGCGCTCGGAATTCGTGAACGTGCCGTCCTGCTCGCTCCAGCAGGTGCAGGGGAAAATGACATCCGCGTACGGAGTGGTTTCGTTCTCGAAGATGTCGAGGACAACCAGGAAATCGACCGCTTCGAGGCATCGGACCGTATGGGCGACGTTGGGCTCGCTCATGACCACGTTTTCGCCGTGGCAGATCAACGCGCGCGTGCCGCCGTGCAGCATGGAAGAGAACATGCCGGGCATGCGTTTTCCGGGAGTCTCCGGCAGGCCGGCGACACTCCACCCGCGGGCGAACTTATCGCGCGCCTTCGGATCGGAAACCGCCTGGTAGTTCGGGAAGACGTTCGGGAGCGCCCCCATGTCGCACGCGCCCTGGACGTTGTTCTGGCCGCGCAGCGGGTTCACGCCGGCGGAGCGCATCCCCAGGTTGCCGAGGAGCATCTGCAGGTTCGCGCAGGTGGTCACGTTGTCGGTGCCGCAGGTATGCTCGGTGATGCCCAGCGTGTAGCACAGGCTGGCGGGTTTCCGCGTTCCCAGGATGCGCGCGACTTCGCGCAGCTGACCGGCGGGCACGCCGGTCAGCTCCGAAGCCCGCTCGAGCGGGTACTCCCGGACCACATCCTGCAGCTTCGCGAAATTCTCCGTGTGCGCCTCGATGAACTCCCGGTCCTCCCAGCCGTTTTTCAGGATCTCGTTCATCAGGCCGTTGAGCAGCGCGACGTCCGTGCCCACGCGATGCTGGACGTGGATCGTGGCCCAGCGCACCAGGTCGATGCGGCGCGGATCGCAAACGATGAGGATCGCGCCATTGCGCACGGCCCGTTTCATGTAGTAGGAGATGACCGGGTGCGCCTCGGTGGTGTTCGAACCGATCACAAAGAGCACCTTGGCATCTTCCAGCTCGCCGATGGAATTCGTCATCGCCCCGGACCCGAAGGTGGTCGCCAGACCGGCGACCGAAGGGGCATGTCAAGTACGCGCGCAGTTGTCGATGTTGTTCGTGCCGATCGCCGCCCTCATGAACTTCTGGGCGGCATAGGAATTTTCATTGTTGTCGCGCGAGGAGCTGATGGCGGAGATCGAGTCCGGCCCATGGGCAGTGCGGATCCGCAAAAGGTGCGCGGCGGTGTAATCGAGCGCTTCCTCCCACGAGACCGTCTCATGACGGCCGTCGCGCCGGATCAGCGGGCGGGCAAGCCGCAGCGGGCTCGCGGGGAAGTCATACCCGAACCGGCCCTTGACGCACAGCATGCCGTCATTCGGGGGGACGCCTTGCGCGCCCGTGACCCTGGCCACACGGTTGCGCGCCCGGTCCACATGAAGGTTCACCTGGCAGCCGACGCCGCAATAAGGACAGGTGGTGCGGACTCTTTCGCAGTCCCAGGCCCTGCCGCCGCCCACGGCCTTTTTCTCGATCAGGGCGCCCGTGGGACAGAGCTGCACGCACTCGCCGCAACCCACACAGGAGGAGCGGCCGAGCGGCACATCCAGATCCGCCACGATCGTCGACCGATAGCCGCGGAAAGCCACGTCCAGAACCCCGTTGACGACCACATCGCCGCAGGCTCTGACACACCTGCCGCACAGGATGCAGCGGTCCGGGTTGCGCACGATCATCGGGTGGCTCAGGTCCTGCGGCGCAGGAGGCAGCGCGCGCCGCTCGGACGGCTTTTCGATGCCCAATCGGTACGCCGCCTCCTGCAGTTCGCACGCGCCGCACATCTCGCAGGAGAGGCAGTCATGAATCCCTTCCGAGAGCAGGAGGTCCACGATCGCCCGGCGCGCCTGCAGCACCGGCTCCGTTTCAGTCCGCACAACCATCCCGTTCCAGACGGGCGTATTGCACGACATCACCAGGCCCCGGGCCCCCTCTACCTCCACGGCACAGATCCGGCAGGAGGCCGATCGTCCGGTTTTCGGGTGAAAGCAGAGGCTTGGGATATAGACGCCGTGTGTACGGGCCGTCTCGAGAATGGTCTGTCCCTCGCCGGCTTCCACCGTCCTGCCATTCAGCTTGATCGTGAGCATCTGCACTCTCCTCGCGCACAGGTATCGGCGCGGCTAACGGGCGCCTTGCAACCCCGCGTTATTCTAACCTACAAGCACGGTCTCCTGCCGTTCAACCCTGAAAAGCCTAGCCGTTCTGGCGAGCCGCGGGTGTCGTTATACCCCAGGAACAAGAGCGAAGAATCCTCGGGGTCGGGGTCGGTATCGGGGTCGCAATCGCTATCGGCATTCAAAATCACAATGAATCAATGAGCCCCAGGATTGAGATCAACCCCGAGTCGATAGCGATACCGACCCCGATACCGACGCCGACCCCGAGAATTGCTTCGGTTTACCCCGCTATGTGGGGCAGCCAAAGCCACACTTCACAGGCGCGGTCGATCACTCGTGCAGAGCCCGCAGCCTGTTCAATCAGCTATCTTGTTCCAGACTTTGCAGGCCCGCACGGTGTTCATCATCAGCATGGTGATGGTCATCGGCCCCACGCCGCCGGGCACGGGGGTGATGGCGCCTGCCACTTCCAAAGCCTCCTGGAAGGCGACGTCCCCTTTCAGGATGCGCTTCCCATCGGCCGTTCGTCCCATTTCATTCACGCCGACGTCGATCACGACGGCGCCGGGCTTGATCATGTCTCCCCGCACATACTCGGGCACGCCGGCGGCAACGATCAGGATGTCGGCGCGCTTGCAGTGCAAAGCCAGGTCGCGGGTGCGCGTGTGGCAGATGGTGACCGTCGCATTCGCCCCTTTGGCCTTCTGGAGCAAAATATTCGCGATCGGCTTGCCGACGATGTTGGATCGTCCCACCACCACCACCTCCGCGCCCTCGATCTTCACCCCCGTCCGGATCAGGAGTTGCTGGATCCCCGCCGGGGTGCAAGGAAGGTAGCCGGCCTCGCCGATCACCAGTTTGCCGACATTGACGGGGTGGAAGGCATCGACATCCTTCATGGGATCGAGAGCGTAGAGTACGCGTGTTTCGTTGATATGGCGCGGCAGGGGGAGCTGGACCAGGATGCCGTGGATCCGGGAATCGGCGTTGTAGCGGGCGACCAGGTCGAGCAGGCTCTCCTCGGCCATGTCCGCAAGCTGATTCTCCTGAACGGAATAAAATCCCAGCTCGTGAGCGGTTTTCTGCTTTGCCCGCACATAGCTTTCGGATGCGGGATTCTGCCCTACCAGGATCGTCACCAATCCAGGGACAACGCCGTGTTTCTCCTTCAACTGCCCGACCTCGGCCTTGAGTTCTTCACGAATCGATGCCGCCACTTCGGCGCCCTTGATGAGTGTTGCCGTCATCGCTGATTCTCCTCCACGCTGCAGGTTCAGGCCCTCAGGTTGGCCTCTCTCCCCCCTCCGCGAATGAGCGAAAATGCCCGGGAGGGCCCAACCGGAGGCTGCTGCGGATCCGGTCCCGGAAATTTCGCTCCCACATTCTCGTTGGTTTCCTTTCAAAAGTAAATCTCATAAATTGTCGGGGACAGGCTTTAGCCTGTCCCCGACAGCGAAAAACCACCAAGTTATGCTCAAGACTTCTTGACATCTTGGATGCGTGTCTAATATGCTAACCCGGTCTGATATTTGCAGATGTGTACTCATATATTTTTGTAGGTCCGTACTCATTTATAATAATGAAGTTCTTAACTTTCAATTCCGGTTTGGCGGGCGGCTCGAAGTCCAAGTCCTCAGCGCGGTCGCTCTTGAGCGCGAATTCCGATCACTGGATCCCCGCGCCCCTTTTCTCCCGGCCCATGGCATGTTTGCGGCCGGAGTGCGGCTTCGGGAAATCAGGCGGCTGGCCTGGCAGGTTTCATTTCCGGATTTGCGGTTCGAAGGGCGCATCATGCGCCTGGCGGAGTGTGGGAAAAATGAACATCATCGTGACCGAGTTGGAAAAGTGCGTTGGATGCCACAGCTGCGAACTGGCCTGCGCTATCAAATGGTCCAAATCCCAGGCGCTGGCTGAGGCGATTGTGGAATCCCCGCGGCCGGCGAGCCGGGTCCACGTCCTGGGAATCGGGAAACAGCCCGTGCCGCTGCAGTGCCAGATGTGCGAGGATGCGCCCTGCGCTTCGGTTTGCCCGACCAAGTCTCTGTACCGCCCGGAACCGAACCAGCCGGTCTTGTTCAGGCGCGATATCTGCATTGGCTGTTCGAGCTGTGTCCTGGTCTGCCCTTTCGGCGTTTTGATGAGGGCCGATGGCGGCATCATGGCCAAGTGCGATCTGTGCTGGGAACGCCTGGCCGAGGGTAAGAAGCCTTCGTGCGTCGAGGCCTGCCCGACCAAGGCGCGCAAGCTGGTGCCCGCCAACGCCGTCGCGGAGGACAAGCTGCGCAAAGCGGCTCAGGCGTTGGCCCGCCTGGAGACACAAGAGGGCACTGAACTGGCGGCGATCTGAAGATCGCACGGAAGAGACAAACCGAAGGAAGACCAATGAACCGAGCCGCGCTGGAAGGCATCCTGGAGCGTTACCAAAGAAATCCGGGGCAAATCATCGCCATACTCCACGAACTGCAGGACGGGGAGAGTTACCTCCCCGAGGAGGACCTGCAATTCGTCGCTCGGGAACTTGCGATTCCAGAGAGCCAGATTTTTCACATCTCTACCTTCTATAAGGCGTTCAGCCTCAAGCCGCGCGGCAAGCACCAGTGCAACGTCTGCCTGGGCACGGCCTGCCACGTGCGCGGCGCGCCGCTGCTCCTCGAAGAGGTCGAGCGCAAGCTCGAGATCAAGGCCGGCGAATCCACCAGCGACATGGAGTTTTCGCTCGGCACCGTGAACTGCGTGGGAGCCTGCGCGCTCGCACCTATCGTCATGGTGGATGGGGAGTACTTCGGAAACATGCACACGGCCCAGGTGGGCAAGCTGATCGAGCGCATCCGGACCGGAGCCCCGCTGCCGGCCCGCCGGGCGAGGGTGAAACCGGCGGTGGCGCTTCAGGAAAGCCTCGGCCGCGGCCTGGTGGCGCCCGCCTTTGCAAATCCGGCAGCCCTGAGCCAGTACCAGGCCGGCCTGATCGCCGGGCAGGATCCGAACCGTCCTTACTTCGCCGTCTGCGGAGGCCCGGGCTGCCTCGCCATGGGCAGCAAAGACCTCTATCACTCTTTGAAGGAAGAGATCGAGAAAAACAATCTGGGCGACGCGGTTCGGGTGAACTTCACCGGCTGCCACGGATTTTGCGAGGCCGGGCCGTTGATGGTGGTCTTCCCGCGGGAGATCTTCTACACCTCGGCGCGTCCCGGGGACGCCAAAGAAATCCTGGCGCGGGTTCTGGATCAATCCGGCCCCGTCGAGCGGCTCCTCTACAAGGATCCGGAGACCCAGGAAAAAACGACGATCCTCGAACGGGATGTGCCCTTCTACCGCAGCCAGAAGCGGCTGTTGATCGGAAACAACCGATTTATCGATCCCGAAAGCCTGGATGACTATCTGAGAATCGGCGGCTATTCCGCACTTTCCAAGGCGCTTTTTGAGATGACGCCGGAGCAGGTTGTCGCGGAGGTCACCAAAGCCGGCCTGCGGGGCCGGGGAGGGGGCGGCTTCTCCACCGGATTCAAATGGGAGACCTGCCGCAAGGCCCACGGCACCATCCGCTACATAATCATCAACGCCGACGAGGGGGATCCGGGCGCCTTCATGGACCGGGCCGTGCTCGAGGGGAATCCGCACTCGGTACTCGAAGGGATGATCATCGCGGCCTATGCAATTTCCTACGGAGTCAGCCCGGCGCAGGGCTTCATCTACGTCCGCCACGAGTATCCCCTGGCCCTGAAAGTCTTCTCGCGCGCGGTCGAGCAGGCGCGGGCCCGCGGCCTGCTGGGCAACCACATCCTGGGTAAGGCCGGATTCGATTTCGACGTGCAGATCAACCAGGGGGGAGGCGCGTTCGTCTGCGGTGAGAGTTCGGCGCTGATGGCGAGCCTCGAGGGGAAGCCCGGCGAGCCGCGCGCCAAGTACGTCCACACGGTGCACAAGGGGATCTACAACCAGCCGAGCAACCTGAACAACGTCGAGACCTACGCCAACGTCCCATTCATCATCAACCGCGGTGCGGACTGGTACGCATCGATGGGCACGGCGAATTCCAAGGGCACCAAGATCTTTTCGCTGGTGGGCAAGATCCACCACACGGGCCTGGTCGAAGTCCCGATGGGGATCACGTTGCGCGAGATCGTCTACGACATCGGAGGCGGGATTCGCAATCACAGGAAGTTCAAGGCGGTCCAGACAGGCGGCCCGAGCGGCGGCTGCCTTCCGGAGTCGCTTCTCGACCTGCCTGTGGACTTCGACGAGCTCACCAAAGCGGGCTCGATGATGGGTTCGGGTGGCATGATCGTCATGGATCAGGACACCTGCATGGTGGATGTCGCGCGCTATTTCCTCAACTTCCTCCAGGACGAAAGCTGCGGCAAGTGCATCCCCTGCCGTGAAGGGATCAAGCAGATTCTCGTCATCCTGAACCGCATTTGCGAAGGCCAGGGCAAAGCGGGGGACCTCCAGAAGCTGGCCGAACTCGGAAATGCGGTCCAGGACAGCTCGCTCTGCGCACTGGGTGGAAGCTCGGCAAATCCCCTCCTCACGACCATCAAATATTTCGAGGATGAGTACATCGCGCACATCCGCGATCGAAAATGCCCCGGGGGAGTCTGCAAGGGCCTGATCGAATACTCGATCGACGAGGAGAAGTGCACCGGCTGCATGGCCTGCATCAAGCCCTGCCCGCGCGGAGGCATCACCGGCGAGCTCAAGAAGCCGCACTGGCTCGATCGGCACCAGTGCATCAAATGCGGGATCTGCTTCGAGGTCTGCAAGTTTGACGCCATAGTCAGAAGGTAGGCTTGATTCCTATGGAAGAGTCGGAAAAGCTCTGCACCATCAAGATCGACGGCAAGCCCGTCTCCGTGCGGGAGGGGACCACGATCCTGGAGGCAGGCCGCAAGCTCGGCATTGAAATCCCCAATCTCTGCTTCCACCCGGCGCTCGAGCCATACGGTGTCTGCCGTGTATGCATTGTGGAACTGAGAAGGGGCAAGCGCGTCCGCGTGGTTACCGCCTGCAACTTCCCTGTCCAGGGCGACGACCTCGAGGTCTTCACGAACTCGGAGATGATCGCGAGGGACCGGCGCACGGTGATCGAGCTGCTCCTCGCGCGCTGCTGGAGTTCGCAGGTAGTGCGCGAGTTCGCAGCCAGGTTCGGCATCTTCGATACCGACCTGGAAAAAACCGTCGGGGAGGAATGCACCCTTTGCGGCCGCTGCGTGAACGTTTGCCGGGATCTGATCGGGCAGGCCGCGATCGGCTTCGAAGGCCGCGGGAGCGATCGCAAGACCGCTGCGCCCTTCCGCAAACCGACCGAAGAGTGCATTGGATGCGGAGCCTGCGTCTATGTCTGTCCCACCGGGTGTATCACCATGGAGGACATGCCCACGGAGCGGATGATCGACCGCTGGATGGTCGACCTGCCGATCCTGAAATGCCGGGAGTGCGGCAGAGGATTCGGCACCGTGCGCCAGCTCGAAATCCTGAAGAGCCGGCACCCGTCGATCCGGCTCTACCTGGAGAAGTGTCCGGAATGCCGGTCAGAAGAATTGGGACAGGCGCTCTTCGTCAAGGCGCCGGTCAAGGAGGCTGCCGGCGCTCGCTGACGGCGAATCGCCGCCAGGCAGGGCAGCGCACGATCGGTGCAGACAGACGGTCGTTGTTTGGACCAAGCTCAGGGCCTGGAAAGTGGAGGCCCGATGTTGATTCGGGATGGTCTATGGCAGTTGCCGCGGGCTAGCCATAATATTGTTCAGTTAGATGGGATCCGGCCTGGAATGGAGCGCGGGCGTCCCGCCCGCAAGAGCCGGGGCAATGGAAAAGCCGAGGGATTTGCGGGCGAGACGCCCGCGCTCCACCTCAAACCGGATGCCGGGCCGGAGCACAGTGATTGAGGAGACTGCGAGAAACAGAGGAGTGTGAATATGTCAAGGATTATTGCCACAGCAGCAATTCGCGGCGCGCACTATTACATGTCATCGGCTGAGACCCAGCTGGCTCAAGCTATCAAGCGGAACGGCGCGGACGCGCGCGTCGGCTTCCCTAACACGGCGTACTACCTGCCGCTCATCCTCGCCCTGTTCGGGAAAAAGGTCGAGACGCTGAAGGACTGCAGGGACATGCTGGCGGAGGCCCGGATCCTTCTGGCCGACGTGCCCACCGACAGCCTCTGGCTTCCCTACCTCGGATCGACTCTCGACGCGGGCATCGTGACCCTCGTCTCCCAGGAGATCATCGAGGTCCTCAAGTACCTCGATCCCAAGTACAAGCCGGAGCCCCCGTTCCTCGGCTTCACCGACGACTCTATCCTGCGCAATCAGGGAATCAAGCTGGTGGACGGCCGCATGCCGGGATTTGCCGCCTGCGTCGGCGCCCTGCCCACCAACCAGCAGGCGGTCGCCCTGGCGCGCGAGCTGCAGGAGAAGAGCATTTTGGTCTTCATGGCGGGGAGCAGCAACGGCAGGTCGATGGCCGAGCAGCTGGCCGAGGAAGGCGTGGAAATGGGCTGGGACACCTACCTGGTGCCCTACGGCAAGGATATGAGCGCTGCTGTCTACGCCCTCAACTTTGCCTCCCGTTCGGCGATGACCTTCGGCGGCGTCAAGCCGGGCGACCTCGAGGCGGCGCGCAAGATCCTCTTTTACAACAAGGACCGCGTCTTCGCCTTCGTCCTCGCCCTGGGCACCGACCCGGAGGCCCCGAAGGAGCAACTGCTCACCGACCAGAAATACGCCACCGCCGCGGGCGCCATCAATTTCGGCTTCCCGGTGATCGCCGATTCCGCCATCCCGCAGATCCTGCCGCGCGGCATCTGCACTTACGAGCACGTGGTTTCCAGCGTCCCGCTGGACCGGATCGTGCCCAAGGCCGTGGAGGTGAGGGGACTCAAGCTGAAGGTCTCCAAGATCCCCATCCCGATCGCCTACGGCGCGGCTTTCGAGGGCGAGCGGGTGCGCAAGGAAAACCTGCACGTGGAGTTCGGCGGAAAATACTCCACCGCCTTCGAGTACCTGCGCGCACGGGCCATGGACCAGGTCCAGGACGGCAAAGTTGCCCTGGTGGGTCCGGACATCGATGAGGCGAAGCGCGGAAAGGCCATGCCCCTCGCCATCTTCGTCGAAGTCGCGGGCCGCAGCTTCCACGAGGATTTCGAGAGCGTGCTCGAACGCCGCATCCACAAATTCGTCAGTTGCGCCAGCGGCATCATGCACATCGGCCAGCGCGACGTCCCCTGGGTGCGCGTGAGCACCGAGGCGTTCGAAAAGGGGTTCCGCCTGAAACACCTGGGGGAGCTGCTGGTCCATAAATACCATGACGAGTTCTCGGGCATCGTCGACAAGGTCCAGGTAACGATCTTCACCGACGAAAAAGCCATGCAGGAAACGCTCAAGGACGCGCGCGAAGCCTACCGCAAGAGAGACGAGCGGATGGAAGGCATGAAGGACGAGGACGTCGACCGTTTCTACAGCTGCATCCTCTGCCAGAGCTACGCCCCCAACCACGTCTGCGTCGTCACACCTCAGCGGCTCGGCCTTTGCGGGGCATACACCTGGCTCGACTGCCGGGCGGCTCACCAGATGGATTCCCACGGGCCCAACCAGCCGATCCCCAAGGGGCTCTGCGAGAATCCGGTCCTGGGGGTCTGGGACGGAGTCAACGACTATGTGGTCAAGGCCTCGAACGGCCACCTTCAGCGGGTGACCATGTATTCCATCATGGAGGACCCGCAGACCAGCTGCGGCTGCTTCGAGTGCCTCGTCGCGGTCCTGCCCGAGACCAACGGCGTCATGGTGGTCAACCGCGAATACCAGGGGATGACCCCCATCGGCATGACCTTTTCGACCATGGCCGGCGAAGTGGGCGGCGGCGTGCAGACCCCGGGATTCCTTGGTGTCGGCAAAATGTATCTCGTCAGTGAGAAGTTCATTTCGGCCGAGGGAGGGCTCCAGCGCCTGGTCTGGATGCCGCAGGAACTCAAGGACGAGATGCGGGACCGGCTGGAAGCCCGGCTCAAGGAAACGAATCAGCTGGAATTTCTGGATAAGATTGCCACCGAGAACGAAGCGACCACGGTGGATGAACTGGTGGAGTATCTGCAAAAGGTGGATCATCCCGCTCAGACCATGACTTCGGTCATGGGTTGATGTGAAGGAGTGCACTCATGGCTAAATTGACCGGAATCGGAATCTACAAGCTGTTGCCCAAAACCAACTGCGGGGAGTGTAACTTCCCGACGTGCATGGCCTTCGCCATGCAGGTAGCCGCGAAAAAGGTTGCCCTGGAGGCCTGTCCCTACGTCTCCGAGGAGGCCAAGCGCGAGCTGGCCGAATCGGCCGCGCCGCCCATGCGCGTCGTGACGATCGGCGCCGCCCCCGGCGCCGTCCAGATAGGCGGCGAGACGGTCCTCTTCCGCCACGAGGAGAAATTCCATCGCCCCGCGGCGCTGGCCATCCGCGTCAAGGACACGCAGGACGTTGCCGCCGAGATCGCCGCGATTCATCACCTGAAGTTCATTCGGAGCGGCAAGCCGGTCCAGGTCGATTTGATCGCCCTGGAACAGGCGGGCGATAGCGGATCCTTCGTCGCGGCGGTGAAGATCGTCAGGGACCGCACCGGCCTGGCGACGGTCCTCATCAGCAGCGACGCCGCGGCGCTTGGCGGCGCCCTGGAAGTCCTGGCCGGGCGCCAGCCGCTCATCTACGCCGCCACGAAGGCCAACCTGGAAGAAATGGCGCAGCTCGCCAAGAAGTTCAAGGCGCCGCTGGCGGTCAAGGGCGAGACGCTCGAGGAACTGGCGGAATTGACCGCCAAAGCGAGACAGAACGGCGTTGAGGACCTCGTCCTGGCCCCGTCGATCAAGGGTACCGGGGAGGGATTGACCTGTCTCACCCAGCTGCGGCGCCTCGCTCTGGAGAAGAATTTCCGTCCGCTCGGCTATCCGGTCATCGCCTTTACGACCGCCGAGGATGCGGTCCAGGAAAGCCTTCAGGCCGTGGTCTACACCTGCAAGTACGCCTCCATCGTGGTCATGCGCGGCAGAGAGGCCTGGCAGGTCCTGCCCGTGCTTACGGCACGGTTCAACATCTTCACCGACCCGCAGGTGCCCAATGCGGTGGAGGCAAAGCTTTACAAGGTGGGTGAGCCGGGCCCCGACGCGCCGGTCATGGTGACCACGAACTTCGCCCTCACCTATTTCACTGTCGAAGGCGAAGTGGAGAACAGCAAGGTGCCGGCCTACATCGCCGTGGTCGATACCAACGGGCTGGGAGTCCTCAACTCCTACGCCGACGACAAGCTGACCGGCGAGACGATCGCAAAAGCCGTCAAAGCCCAGGATGCGCTGAGCCATGTGCGGCATAAGAAGATCGTGATCCCAGGATTGGTGGCGGTCCTGAAAGGCGAACTCGAGGATGAGCTGGGCTGCGAAGTCGTGGTCGGACCCGAGGAGGCGGCCGGCATTCCCAATTTCCTGAAGACCGAGTGGAAGGCACAGATAGGCGGATGAGTATACAGGCGGGCGCACCCCGGAAAGAGCGGAAAGTGCAGGTCACCTTCAGTCCCGAAGGTGAGCGTGTGGTTGTGTCCGCCGAAGCGACCATCATGGCCGCGGCCAAGAGCGCCGGGATGGATCTGACGAGCCCCTGCGGAGGGGACGGCGTGTGCGGCAAGTGCAAGGTTATCGTCAGGCAGGGCAACGTGACGGCCCGGCCGACGAGCCTGCTGAGCCGCGAGGAAATCCGGTGCGGCTACGTGCTCGCCTGTCAGACGGCTGTCACCGGAGATGTGGAGGTGGAAATTCCGCCCGAATCGCGCACCGAGGCGGCCCAGATCCTGATCGACCTTGACGCCCAGCGTTTTCGCGCCCTCCATTCCGCCGCCGACGCCATCGAAGTGCGGCATGCCGCTCTCACCCGCAAGCTCTACCTCGAACTGCCGCCCCCAACCCTCGACGACAGCTTCTCGGATCAGTCCAGGCTCTTTCGAGAAATTCGCCGCCGGCACCCTGCCCCGATCATGCAGTTGGGGCTCAAGGTCCTTCAGACGCTGCCCCGGATTCTGCGCGAGGCGGACTGGAAGGTCACCGTCACGCTGGGCTGGCGTGGCGCAACCCTGGAAGTGCTCCAGATCGAGCCGGGCAACACATCCGGCCGGAACCTCGGCATTGCCGTGGATGTAGGGACCTCAACGGTCGTCGCCCACCTGATCGACCTGGATACGACGGAAAAACTGGATGCCGAAGCCGTTTACAACTCGCAGCGTTCCTGGGGCGATACGGTCACGCGGCGGATCATCCACGCCGCGACGCCGGGAGGATTGGACGGGTTGCAGAAGGCTGTGGTGGATGACATCAACGGATTGATTTCGGTCCTCGTGCAGCGCAACCACATCGCGCAACACGACATCACGGCGATCGCCTGCGCAGGCAACACCACGATGACTCACCTCCTGCTCGGCGTGGACCCGAGCCCGATCCGAAGGACCCCTTATGTCGCCCCATCGGCGGCGCCTCCACCCATCCGGGCCGTGGAAGTCGGCATCCAGATCCATCCCCGCGGGCTGCTCTATGCGGTCCCGAACATCGGGGGGTGGGTCGGCGGTGACATCACCGCGGGAATCCTTGCCGTGGGGCTGAGGCGGTCGGAGAAGGTGCAGATGCTGATCGACATCGGCACCAACGGCGAAATCGCGATCGGCAACCGCGATTGGACCATCACCTGCTCTTCCTCGGCCGGACCGGCTTTCGAAGGATCGGGCGTGCGCCACGGCATGAAGGCGATGCATGGCGCAATCGAACGTGTCGAGATCAGCCCCGAAGGCGCCGTGCACTACCGGACCGTGGGAAACACCCGCCCCCGGGGCATCTGCGGCTCCGGGCTGATCGACCTGGTTGCCGACCTGCGCAAGGTCGGATTCATCGATAGGTCGGGACGCCTCCTGCCCGGGATGACACCGCGCACGCGGGAGTGCGACGGAGCCCTCGAATTCGTCCTGGTGCCCGCCTCCCGCTCGGATACCGGCAAGGATATCGTGATCACGCAGGCGGACCTCTCGAACCTGCTGAGCGCCAAGGCTGCAATTTATGCCGGGACGCAGGTGCTGGCCCGCGCCATCGGCCTCGACTTCAGATTGGTCGATCGGGTCCTGATCGCGGGCGGATTCGGCAACTACCTGGACCGCGAGAAGGCGATTGCCATCGGCTTGATTCCGGACATGCCGCCGGAAAAGATTCGCTTTGCCGGAAACACCTCGATCCTGGGCACCGACCTGGGATTGCTGTCCAAGGAGGCATGGGAAGAGCTCCACCAGATCGCGGAATCGGTGACCTACTACGATCTTATCAACTTCCCGGATTATTACGACGAGTTTCTGGCGGCCCGGTTCATTCCGCATACCGATCTCGACCGGTTTCCCTCGGTCGCGCGGTTTCAGGAAGTGGAGGCAAGAACTTAAATGGCATTCACAATCGCCGTCGCCGGAAAAGGCGGCATCGGCAAGACCTCGCTCGCGGCCTTGCTGATCCAGAGCCTGGTCGAACGGGCTGACGGGCCCGTTCTCGCCGTCGACGCCGATCCGAATCCGACGCTGGGGTTCGCTCTCGGACACCGGGTGGTCAAGACGATCAGCGAGCTGCGCAACGACCTGCTCGACCATATCCGTAAATTATCGCCGGGAGTGACCAAGGACGACTACCTGGAGATGGGCATCCAGGAGTGCCTCTCTGAGGGACGCGGATTCGACTTGCTGGCAATGGGCGCAGGAGAGGGGCCGCGTTGCTACTGCGCGGTCAACAGCGTCCTGAGGCGCTGCATCGACCGCCTCCGCAACGCCTACCCCTACGTCGTGATGGACAATGAGGCGGGCCTGGAGCACCTGTCGAGATGCACCACGCAGGACATCGACGTGCTCCTCATCGTCAGCAACGGCCATCCCGTCTCGCTGCAGGCAGCTCTCAGGATCCGCCAGCTGACCGAAAAACTCGCCCTGCGCATCGGACGGCAGTTCCTCGTCCTCAACGACGCGATGGACGCCGACGATGAGGCCTGGTGCGCGGAACAGGCGGGCCAGACAGGACTGGAGTTGCTGGGGGTCGTCCCCACGGACTCCGCGCTGCGCGAGTGCAGCCGGAGAGGCGAGCCGCTGACCGGGCTGGACGCGGATTCCGCCGCGCGCAAGGCGGTGCGAAGTATTCTTGAAGCTGCATTGTTGCGGACGGCGCCCGCGCTCGAGAAGGCAAAATAGGAGACAGGAGACAGGAGAAATGTAGGGGCGACCGGCAGGTCGCCCGAAGATCCGCGCACAGCGCGGCAATTATTGAGAATCGCAAAATATTGTGACAAAAAACCAAATATGGAGTATGGATGCGGCCTCCTGGGACCGCGGGCGTCCCGCCCGCAAGTTCCCTGGCTTCGCCACCGTCCCCAATGATGCGCGCGAGACGCGCGCGGTCCCAGGTCGATCGTCACTATAATATGCGAAACTCAATAGGATGTAAGCTAAGCAGTCTCAATTGATTGGATTCTTGCGGGCGACCTGCCGGTCGCCCCTACAGGATTTTATGAGTTTCGCGACAAATATTAACTAACGAGAACAACATTCTCGCTATGCTTTGCGTAACGGGCTAATCATTGCGTGCTCAAGCACGAGGGGGTGCAGATGATACCAGACACAAAAAAACCCTGGGGGGGGCGGATCCATACGGTAACCATAGGCGCAACCCAGGCCGAAGGAGGAACACGGGCGTCCACAGTGACCATCGGAGGTTCGGCAACCCTCCCCTTCCTGAACTTCGAAGGGGCCTGCGGCAAGCCGGCCATAGCCATGGAAGTCTGGGATGTCTACCCTCAGGACTGGCCTGATCTCCTGAAAGAGCCCTTCGGCGAGGTCATGCACGATCCCGCCAAATGGGCGAAGGCCTGCTGCGACATGGGGGCCGACCTGATATGCCTGCGCCTGGCCGGCTGTCACCCCGATCGCGGCAACCGGTCCGCGGCCCAGGCGGCCGAGACGGTCAAGCAGGTCCTGAAGGCAGTCCCGATCCCGTTGATCATCTGGGGCTCGGGAAATGCCGAAAAGGACAACGATATCTTCCCCGCGGTCGCCGAGGCCGCGGCTGGGGAAAACTGCCTGATCGGCACCATCACCGAAGGCAACTACAAGACCCTCACCGCGGTCTGCACTGCTTACAAGCACAAGCTGATCGCGGAATCTCCCTGCGACGTCAACATCGCCAAGCAGGTGAACATTCTCGCCCAGGATATGGGCTTCTCCGTCGAGAACATCGTAATCTACCCCACCAGCGCAGCCCTCGGATATGGCCTGGAATACATCTATTCGGTTATGGAGCGGGCCCGCCTGGCCGGTCTGAAAGGGGACCGGATGCTGGCCCAGCCCATGCTCTGCGACGTCGGGATTGAGGCCTGGGGCGTCAAGGAAGCGCGCGTCAGCGAGACCGTAATTCCGGAGTGGGGCGCGCAGCGCCACCGTGCGCCGCTCTGGGAGGCGTCCACGGCGAGCGTCTACCTGATCTGCGGAGGGGATCTCATCATCCTGAGGCACCCGGGGGCGCTCCAAGCTGTAAAGAAAACTGTTGCTGAACTGGCCGGAGCATCGGTTGCCCCAGCCACAGCCTGAAGGAGGCTAAATCATGGGAATCATACTTATCGGTGAGCGCATTAACGGCTCTTTCAAAGATGTTGGCAAGGCGATTCAGGAAAAAAACAAGAGCGTCATCCAAGATTGGGTGGCGAAGCAGGCCACGGCGGGCGCCGACTATCTGGATGTGAACATGGGCGCGGCCTCGCGTAATCCCGACGACTTCGCCTGGCTGGTCCGGACGGTCGCCGAATCAACCACGGTGCCCGTGTCGATCGACGCCAACCGCCTCGACATGTTCAGCACCGGGCTGAAGGCATACCGGGAAACGGTCGGGGAGCGGCCGGTCCTCATCAACAGCACCACCGCCGAGGACTCCAAGCTCATTCCCTTGCTCGAGATGGCATCGCAATACAAAGCAAGCATCATCGGCGTGGTCATGGACGAACGGGGCAGCCCTCAGGATGTGGACCGGCGTCTCGAGCTGGGCGGCAAGATCTTCGCGGCGGCCATAGATGCCGGCCTTTCCACGGACCAGATCTTCCTCGATCCGATCGTCATGCCGGTCAAATTCATGCAGGAGCAGGCCAAGAACGTGCTCAACGCCATCCAGCAGATGACCATGCTCTCGGATCCGCCCCCTCACATTTCCGTCGGCCTGAGCAACGTCGCCTCCAAGACCGAGGAGAAAAAGCTCATCAACCGCACCTACATGGTCATGGCCATCGCCATGGGCCTGGATGCGGCGATCCTGAACGTCTGCGACGAGGAAATGATGCAGGCGATCGCCACGGCCGAGATCCTGCTCGGACAGGAAATTTACAGCGACGCCTACTTGAAGGCTTATCGCCAGAGAGCGGGCGGCGCGCCGGCATAGCGGCATTAGCGGAGACAGTCTCAGGATCGTCTAGCCGCGCGGGCAGCCGATGATCCTGAGAGGACCCATGGGACTGACAGATCAAGGACCAGAATAGCGAGGATGTAATGACTCAGAAAAGCGTTGACCGTGCCACACTAGAGATGATTCAAATTGCCCATGACCAGAACCTCGAGACGACCTGGGACCGATGGGACAAGCAGCAGCCGCAGTGCGGCTTCGGCCAGCTCGGCGTATGCTGCCGGATCTGCAACATGGGCCCCTGCAGGATCAACCCGTTCGGCGGTGAGCCGAGGCGCGGCGCCTGCGGCGCCGACGCCGACACCTTCGTCGCCCGCCACCTCTCGCGCATGATCGCCGCGGGAACGGCCGCCCACTCCGACCACGGACGCGACGTGATCCACACGCTCCACCTCGCGTCCGAGGGGAAGGGCGGATACGTGATCAAGGACCCCTTCAAGCTGCGCAAGCTCGCGGTCGAATTCGGCATCAAGGTGGATGGACAGAGCGACGCCGAGGTGGCCCGGGCGTTCGCCGACTTCGCGGGGCAGATGTTCGGCCAGCAGGAAGGCGAGCTCCCCATGATCTCGCGCGCGCCGGCCAAGCGGCAGGAGCTCTGGCGCAAGCTCGGGATCGTCCCGCGCGGAATCGACCGCGAGGTGGTCGAGGTGATGCACCGCAGCACCATGGGCGTCGACAACGACTACAAGAATATCCTGATGCACGGCATGCGCGCGGCGCTGGCCGACGGCTGGGGCGGCTCGATGATCGCCACCGAAGTGCAGGATGTCCTCTTCAATTCACCCCAACCCATACGCTCGAAGGTCAATCTCGGCGTCTTGCGGCGCGACGCCATCAACATCGTGGTGCACGGCCACGAGCCCGTCCTCTCGGAGATGCTGGTCGCCGCAAGCCGGGACAAGGACCTTCTGGCCATGGCCGAGGCGCAGGGCGCCGCGGGGATCAATATGGCCGGGATATGCTGCACGGCCAACGAAATCCTCATGCGCCACGGCATACCCGTCGCAGGCAACTTCCTGCAGCAGGAGCTGGCGATCATCACGGGCGCGGTCGACCTCATGGTGGTCGACGTCCAGTGCGTCATGCCGTCGCTGGCAAGTCTCACCAGCTGCTTCCACACGAAGCTGGTCACCACCTCGAAGAAAGCCAAGATGCCCGGCGTCGAGCATGTCGATTTCAAGGAGGAAAACGCGTTCGATACGGCGAAAGAGATCGTCGCCCGGGCGGTGGAAAGCTTCGCACGGCGCGATCCGCGCAAGGTGAACATCCCCGAAAGCCGTTCCGACATGATCGCGGGATTCACAACCGAATCGGTCTTCCAATTCCTGGGCGGCCGCTTCCGCGGGACCTATCGCCCGCTGAACGACGCGATCATGGACGGCCGCCTGCGCGGCGCCGTGGGGATCGTGGGCTGCAATAACCCGAACATGACGCACGACTACGGGCATATCGCGCTCACCCGCGAGCTGCTCAAGAACGATGTCCTGATCGTCACCACCGGCTGCGCCGCCATCGCCGACGCCAAGTGCGGCCTGCTGCGCCCTGAAGCCGCCTACGAGTGGGCGGGTCCGGGGTTGAGGGAAATCTGCGAGACCGTGGGGATCCCCCCCGTTCTCCACGTCGGGGCCTGCGTCGACAACTCCCGCATCCTGACCACTCTGATCGAGATCGTGAAAGAGGGAGGGCTTGGCGATGACTTCTCCAAGCTTCCAGTGGCCGGATCGGCGCCCGAGTGGATGTCGGAAAAGGCCGTGGCGATCGGCTTCTACTTCGTCGCCTCCGGCGTCCTGACCCACTTCGGCACGCCCCACCCCGTGATCGGCAGCCCGAACGTGCATCGCTTCATCACCAAGGACGTGGAGGAGATCACCGGAGGAAGATTCTTCTTCGAAAGCGACCCGGTGAAAGCCGCCGCCCAGATCATCGAGCACCTGGATCAGAAGCGCGCGGACCTGAAGCTGGCGTCCCCGATGTATACTCCTTCCAAGACCTGGCAGGGGGTTCCGGTCGGGGCCTGAGCATGGCTGAGGATATGCGGATCAATCCGACTTGGGCGGCCAGCCTCGAAAAGCAGGTGCGCGAGACGCGCGCAGCGCTGCAGCAGGCCGATCCCGCCCGGGTGGCCGGGCGGTCGGGCGCAGCCTGCGAGGCCGCGGGGGAGGAAACCCGCCTCGAAGTGCGCTTCTGGGGCCGTCCCTACGGGATCACCTGGCCCGATGTAACCGTGAGCGGGACGGAGGGCGAGCCCTGTCCCCTGCCGGTAGAGACCGCGCTGCTGCAGTACCTTTTCCTGGCTGACGGCGCGCCGCTCGAGGAGGCGTGGGTTTCGCTGCGCAACCTCCCCCACGGCGCTTTCTACGAGCAGGCCTTCCAGGGATACAGCGGCAAGCCGCTGGCGAAGTCGTTCCACGGCGACCTGGAGGGCTTCCGCGCGGCCGCGCAGCGTATCGGCGGAGAACCGCTCGAAATGGGGAACGCCGCGTATCGTTTCTGGGCCTTCCCCAGAGTCCCGGTTGCCGTCGTCTACTGGTCCGGAGGAGAGGAGTTCCCGGACGATGCCCAGGTCCTGTTCGACAAATCGGCCGGACACTACCAGCCGGTGGAGATGCTGGCGCACCTGGGCAGCATGCTGTGCGAACGCCTGATCCAGGCGCGCTCGAAAAGATAGCTGGACGGAGCGGCGCCGTTTGGAGTGCGGCGACTGGTCGCCGCTCTGGAGATCGTCCTGCCGGCACGACCAGGCAGCTTGCTGCCTGGAATTCGGCAAGCCGGGCTTCAGCCGCACTCGCAGGCGTCTCGGGAACCAAGGGCGGCAAGCCGCCCTGTTGCGGCAGCACCCGGATCGAAAAAGCGGCGACCGGTCGCCGCACTCCAAACGGGGCAGCCACTTACTGATGCCTATGGGGGTTTACAACCAATGAAAATCGCGGTCACCGGCAAAGGCGGAGTCGGCAAAACCACGCTGACGGCCCTGTTCGCGCGCATCGCGGCCGGGCGGGGAAATCCGGTCCTGGCTATCGACGCCGATCCGAATCCGAACCTGCATCTGGCGCTCGGTTTCCCTTCGGCCCCGCCGCCCCTGGTGGGGATGAAACAGCTGATCGAGGAGCGCCTCGGGTCCCTGGAGGGATTCTTCCGTCTCAATCCAAGGGTCGACGACATTCCCGAGCAGTTCTCCTTCAAGAAAGACGGCATCCGCCTGCTGGTGATGGGCGGCATCGACCAGGGAGGCGCGGGTTGCGCGTGCCCCCAGAGCGCATTTTTGCGCAGCCTGCTCCAGCACGTCATGCTCGAGCGGTCCGACTGGGTGTTCATCGACTGTGAGGCGGGCCTGGAGCACCTGGGGAGAGCGACCGCGAGAGGCGCCGATGCCCTGATCGTCGTGGTCGAGCCAAGCCGGTCGTCCATGGAGACGGGCCTGCGCATCCGGCAGTTGGCGGCCGAGATCGGCCTCTCGCGCCTCTACGTCGTCGGCAACAAGGTGCGCGATCCCGAAGAACGAAACCTGATTGAACAGGCCATGGGCGGGATGAAAATCCTCACCTGCCTGCCCGAGAGCGCGGATTTGCGCCGTGCATCCAGCCGCGGAATGCCGGCACAGGATCCCGTTCTCACAGGCGCCGCAATCGGGATTCTGGAGGAGATCGACGCAGCGGGGATTGCCGGACGCGGATGAACCCGGATTTCGATCGTTGTCCGCCTGCGCCCGTGCCCGCCTTCCCCATTCGCACGCCGATGCACTCGACGTTCGTGGTACGACGATGAAAATGTTTCCCTTGAAGGGAGAACTGGCTGTAGACTTGTTTTTCAATTAATACCGCTTCTTTTTGTGTGGTCGTAGATTCCCCGAAAGGCGAAGATGCCGCGCCACTGCATTCTTCCCATGCTTTTTCAGCGCAGACCAACTGGATGGACCCGCCTGCCCCGGGTGCCGGCAGCACCTGCCGCGCAGCCGCGGAGCTCCATCCGGTGTCCGGTGCAAGCGGCACGCCTGGGGGGCCTTCGAACCATGCCGGACTGAAGCGGCCGGACTTTTAACTTTCCGGCTTGGACGGAATCCGTCAAAGCCTTTACCCTGAAGGAGCAAAACCGTGGCCTATTACGATGCGACCAAAATGGCTGACTGGCAGATTGCCCGCGAAGTGGAAAAGAAAATGCCGCTCCCCTATGAATGGGCAGACCGGCTCGGCCTCAAAAAAGAAGAAGTCCTTCCCATGGGGAGGATCGCCAAGCTCGATTTCCTGAAAATCATCGACCGGCTGAAGGGCCGTCCGAATGGGAAGTACATCGAAGTGACGGCGATCACTCCGACACCCCTGGGCGAAGGCAAGACGACTACCTCCCTGGGGCTCATGCAGGGGCTCGGACTCAAGGGCAAGAACGTCGGCGGTGCCCTGCGCCAGCCCTCGGGCGGGCCCACCATGAACATCAAGGGAACGGCGGCCGGGGGAGGCAACGCGCTGCTGATCCCGATGACCGAGTTTTCCATGGGACTCACCGGCGACATCAACGACGTCGTCAACGCGCACAACCTGGGCATGGTGGCGCTCACCGCCAGGATGCAGCACGAGCGCAATTACAACGACGAGCAGCTGCAGAAACTGACCAGAATGCGCCGGCTCGGCATCGACCCCACGCGCGTCGAGTGGACCTGGTGCCTGGATTTCTGCGCCCAGGCCCTGCGCAACATGATCATCGGGATCGGCGGCCGGAACGACGGCTTCATGATGAGATCGCAATGCAACATCGCGCCCAGTTCCGAACTCATGGCCATCCTGTCCATTGTCACGGACCTGGCCGACCTGCGCCGCCGCCTGGGGCAGATCACCGTGGGCTTCGACAACGCGGGCAAGCCGGTCACGACGGAGGACCTCGAGGTCGGCGGCGCCATGTGCGCCTGGATGCGCAACACGATCAATCCTACCCTCTGCTGCACGGCGGAATATCAGCCGTGCATGGTGCACGCCGCGCCGTTCGCCAACATCGCGGTCGGCCAGTCATCGATCATCAGCGACCGCGTGGGCCTCAAGCTTTTCGACTACCACGTCACCGAGAGCGGATTCGCGGCCGACATCGGCTTCGAGAAATTCTGGAACGTGAAGTGCCGCTATAGCGGCCTCAAGCCCCATGTGTCGGTGCTCACTGCCACCATCCGCGCCCTCAAGATGCACGGCGGTGGGCCCACCGTTGTCGCCGGGCTGGCACTGCCTGATGATTACACGAAGGAAAATCTGGGACTTCTCGAGAAGGGGATCGCCAACCTGACCCACCACATCGGCATCATCCGCAAGTCGGGGATGAACCCGGTCGTCTGCATCAACAGCTTCGCGACCGACACCAAGGCTGAAATCGCAATGGTGCGCAAGGCCGCGGAAGCCGCAGGCGCCCGCTGTGCCATGTCGGAGCACTGGGCCAAAGGGGGCGAAGGCGCGCAGGAACTGGCCGAAGCGGTCATGGAGGCCTGCGAGGAAAAGAGCGACTTGCGCTTCCTCTACCCGCTCGAAATGAAGCTGCGGGACCGCGTCGACATCATCGCGCGCGAGGTCTATGGCGCCGACGGCGTGGCGTGGACGCCGGATGCCCTGGCCAAGGCGAAAATGTACGAGGCGGATCCGAAATATGCCGCCTATGCCACCCTGATGGTGAAAACCCACCTCAGCCTGACCCACGATCCGACCCTGAAAGGCGTGCCCAAGAACTGGGTCCTGCCAATCAGGGATGTGCTCATTTTCTCCGGAGCCGAGTTCCTCTGCCCGTGCGCAGGCACCATCAGCCTGATGCCGGGGACAAGCTCCAACCCGGGCTTCCGCCGCGTCGACGTGGATACCAAGACGGGCGAGGTAACCGGACTGTTCTAACTCAGGAGTCAGGAGTCAGAAGTCAGGAGTCAGAATGGGCCTGTGCCGGTCTGGATTGCCGGCATGGGCCCCCTGGGAGCGCGGGCGTCCCGCCCGCTTTTTCGAGATAAGAGAAGCCTTTTGCGGGCGTCCCGCCCAATGCCGCATAGTTTTTGTGCAACCACGATTATGACGGGTCAGAGCATGGCGCCGAAGGCGCCCTTCGGGCGCTGATTGAGTTGGTCCGGAGCAAAAACTATGCGGCATTGGGCGGGACGCCCGCGCTCCGTTGCAACCCGACCGTTGGACAGCTTCGCAAGCTCTGGCTATGAAGTCGCCTTTTTTCGGGACGTACGGCCGCATTTACTTCCGATTGCGGGTGATGACGATCGGCCGACCCCACTCAGTAAACTCACCACGATGTTTCTTCTTACGTAGTCGCTTCTTCATCTCTGGCTAACGCCAAAAGTCACCGGCGCCTGTCAGGGCGTCCGGTGCACCGCCTTGTTCGTGGAAGGCTGGTCTGCCGTCATCCACTCCGGGAGCGGCTCACCAGTCGCTTCGGAATACAATGTCTCCGGTGCAATATCCACATCATCACCCCAGGTGAGAACCCCGAGTTCTTCATTGATCCTAAAACTCCTGAAGAACTCCATGTCCCGAAAACGCTCAAACACTCCTCCGCGATTCAGATACCTTGAAAAGTCAATGATACCGCGCCGTCCGTTTTCGAACGCTAGTTCGATCCTGTACCCACCCCTGTGTTCCGCGGAGACGACATCATGTATCATGGTCCATAACCTCCTATTTCAGCGGCGCTATCGCTTTCGGCGGCTGCTCATTCCTCGCCAGTTCCCAGTCTTCCATCAGTTCATCCTGGTGCTGCGAAGCCCACTCGATTACGAGCCCAAGAGCGCGCGGCGCAATTCGTCCTTCAAGGACCTGGAGTGTGCGAATGTCAACCGCAACCTTCTCTCCGCCGTATCTTGCGTGAAAATGCGGGGGATTATGCTCATTATAGAAGATAGCAATAATGATGCCATAAAAACGGCTTATTTCCGGCATGAATATGTCTCCTTCCACCGATCATTTCATCCGCATTCTCCCGGCTTAGATTGGCGAGCGCCCGCGCTCAGCGGCGCGGCTTTCCCTCGTCCGCTCGAGTGCGTCGTCAGGCCTCTAGTAAATACACGCGTCGAGGATCGATAAAACCTCGTCAAGCAGAACCTCCGATGCCTTGCCGATGTGCTGGGCCTTGCGTGCCCGATAATCGATCGACTTCGCCTGCTCGACCATGACAAATCCGGTGACTTCGAGATGATTCGGAACTGCCACATGGAAGGGGAATTTCCGATCCTTGCTGGTAAGAGGACAAACGATTGCCAGACCCGTATGTTCGTTAAACTGAGTGTTGCTCACAACCAATGCAGGCCGGCGGCCGCTCTGTTCGTGGCCAGACTGAGGATCGAAACCGACGGCAATGAAGTCGCCTTTTTTCGGGATGTACGGCCGCATTTACCACACCTCTCTGCCGACTGGTTCTCCCCAATTGACTTCCTCAGCCTCATAGTTCTTGGGAATACGTGACACAAGCTCCTGCAGGCTCCGTTTGCCACGGACGCGTCTGATCGGGGCAATGATGATCGTGCCTTTCCGGATGGTCACGTCGACGTCATCACCCACCGAAATGTGCGCGTCCTCGAGCAACTGCCTGGTAAGGCGGAGTCCCTGACTGTTCCCCCATTTCTGCACCTTCGTAACCATCGAATCGCCTCCCTAGGCTATACTTTGTATAGCCTAATAAGGGATACTCTGTCAAGTCCGCCCGAAACTCGTCTGCTTCGCTTTCACCTGGTCCAGGGATAGTGCGTGAGAGAGGCCGATCACGAGTAGCGCGATAAGAAGTCTCACGGCCGCTGTGTATCTGGGAATCATCAACATCACCTCCTCAGCATCATCGAGGTCCGTGCGCGCCGCTACGCCTCAGGCGCGCGGCTTTTTCGCGTCGCTTGCGGCAGGTTGTTCAATCTTCTCTTCGATGTCCTTGAAGTTCCCGTCCCAAATGTCGAATTCTTCACCAATCTTCCAGCTCAGCACATCGGGCCGGGCGTTGAGCCATGCGGTGATCCTCTTCAGTCTGGCCTCTGGATCGTTGGAACGGCGGCCAAGTTCAATAACCACGTCAAGTTTATCTTCCTTGCCACCACCGCCGCAGTAGCATCCGTTTGCCTCGACTGCTTCCTCGATGAAGGCATCCAGGAATCCATCGAATTCGTCCTTCCGATTCCGGATGATGACGATCTGCCGTCCCCACTCGGTAAACTCACCACGATGCTTCTTCTTACGTAATCGCTTCTTCATCTCTTAGATCGAATGGAAAGGATCAAGCGCGGGCGTACCGCGTCGCCTGCGCCCTCTTGTTCGCCGTCATTTTCTCGACCTGAATTCCGCCATAACCACCACTTCCTGAATGAGGGCCTTGTTCTCCTCGAATTCCTTGGCGGTGATAACAACCTTCATGGCATCGGAACGATGCGGGCCGCATTCGATTCCCTTCTCTTCAAGTCTCGGCATGAGTTTCTCGCGGGCTTCATCTCCGGGTTCAACATGAAAATGAACATGACCGCCCTTCCTTGGATGCAACCATAGGAAATTTGTGCCCGAAGTGCCTACAGCAACATGGTGACGGTTGTACTTGACCCGAATTTCTCCGGCTTCCTTGGGCACCAGTGCGATGATGGCATCCATCAAGTCGAGTGACTTCTTGCTGCCTCTCGTCTCCCAATATTTGCGGTCCACTTGCTCGCCGGATTCATCCTCGGCCTCCTCCATAACGTCGAGCACTCGAACGAAGTTCAAGCACAACTTGTCACCCATGAGAAAAGCACTGAGCTGGAGCGCCACAATTGGAATGGCCTTGTTCAGCAGTCCGATGACATTGAAGAAGCGATTGGTGATCTCCTCCGCGGCGATGACGGCGCGATGTTCAAATGAGGGAAACCGCCGCCGCTCGACATCCCAATACTCAATCGCTCGGATGATGTGGCTCTCGTCCACGGTCCCGAGCATGACCTCGACCTCGTAACGCAGGTTCTCCTCCGGATCAGATAACACAAGGTCGATCCTGCCCCCAGTGGGTTGTGGCCGTTCCCGTTGGATGACAACTACGTCCTCGCCAAATCCCAGTATGCCAGGGTCCTTGCTGATCAGCTCCTGAAGCCACTTCTCGTCCCTTCCAGCATCGCGCAAAGTGATCGATTTTGCTTTCACGTATTCATATGTCATGTCAGTGTCCTTTCCTCCTCCGGCTAACGACCGCGGTTCCCCTGCGGCTGTACATGGCGAACCTACCGAGACCCGTCACCCTACCGGCGCAGCCGTCGGCTGGAAGCGCTTGTTAGGCGCCGACGGGCTGCGATACCGGAGCGGGAACACTCTCAAGATACAGCATATCGGGGCAGAAGTCTTGACCGTTTTGCCACTGAATGCTCCCCAGGAACGGCCGCACGAAGTTGAAATATCGCGGATCCTGCAACTCTCGGAAGATGCCGAGGCTCAGGTAGGGCTTGACGTCAAATATCCTGACTTCACCGTTCGTAAAGGTAAGAATGAGGGTGTAATCCGCATGAGGCCGGACGGCAACGACTCTGGGATTCATATTAGCTACCCCCTCCCTACTTCGTTGGAGTCCAGGTTCACGCCTTTTTTGCCGGGGCGTGGAGCACGGGGAGGAAAGTCACTGCGGCCCGGTAGATAAACGCTATGGCCGCGATCAGGCCGATGGTGAGCGCGAATTCGCCTATGGCGGGAATGTAAGCCTTCTCCGCATACGGCGGCGCGTACGCGACGAAGAAGACCGCGCAGCGGTTCAGCAGGACCCCGGAAACGTACATGATCGCGGCGGCGAACAGCCCCCCCGGAGAGCGGCGGATATCCGACGACATGAACATAAAGAAGGGCACAACGGTCAGGAAGCCGAATTCAATCCAGAAAATGACGGACGCAGCGGAGAATTCGAACAGGAAGACATAGGTGCCGCGGTAGAACATGTCGCCCAGTTTGAATGCAATGTACATTCCCAGGAGATAAGGGGTCAGCCGCGAGAGCAGCCCCAGAACATGCGTTTCCGGCTTGCGGCCAAACGCCCAGGAGGAGAGCAAGGATTCCACGATCACCATGGGAAATCCGACCGCGATCGCCGAGGAAAGAAAGAAGAGGGGCGCGAGCCGCGACCAGTACAGAGGGTGCAATTTGTAGGGGGCAATCACCGACATGGCGCCCAGCGACGACTGGTGCAGGCAGGAAAGAACCACTCCGGCCAGAATAAAAACAAACATGACCTTGCCGAGAATGAAATCTGCAAGCCGCAGCGTTGAGTCGACCCGGTCATTGAACCGCGCCAGCCTGCCCGGCAAAGCAACATGGCCGATAAACCGCTCCAGCACGATGGGGGAGAACTCGATGTACAGAACGGTCAGGTAAAGGATCACGCACATGCCGACTTCAAAAAGAACCGAGTTCCCCTGCCACATCGAGGGAATCATGGGATGCCAGACGTTGTACCATCTGCCGAGATCAAACATCAGGCCGATGGCGACAAACGTGTATCCCAACAGGGCCGTCAATAACGCGGGCCGGACGATGGCGTGGAAGTGCTCGCGGTGAAACACATAGACCAGCGCCGCGCTGGTAAAGCCTCCGGCGGCAAGCGCAACCCCCGTGGCCACGTCCACGCCGATCCATAATCCCATGGGATACTGATCATCGAGGTGGGTGACCGCGGCCAGGCTGAAAAAGATGCGGTACAGGCCGACACCGAGGCCGGTCAACATGATCGCCGTCAGAATCTTCATGCCGGGGGTGAAGAACCGCACCCCGACGGGCATCGCCCGTTCAGTGGCTGTCATCGGCGCCTCCCTGCTCCGAACCCGGTTTGCGCCTGCCCCGCCTGGATTCCACGAACCACATGACGCCGCCTAGGAGCGCGTACAGGCCCATCGGCGGCAGGAACCACTTAAAAAGCATGTGCTGCACAGGCTCGGTGTAGCCCGGCACCGGGTGATAACCGAGCGCCGGCAGATCGATCTTCTGGAAGGACACGCCCGACAGGTACATCCATGCGGTGCCGCCTACCTCAAGTTCGCCGTACACATGGGGAACATAGCGGTCAGGATGCTTTTCCAGCTTCTCCTTCGCCAGCCGGATCAGCTCGGTGCGCCGGCCGAAGGTCATCACCTGCATCGGGCACGCCTGCACGCATGCCGGCGCCCCGCCCTGGACGAGCCTCTTTTCAAAACAGAAGACGCACTTCCTGACTTTGGGCGTGAGGGTGTTCCGATATTCGTAAGCCGGCACCTGAAAGGGGCAGGCGACCATGCAATAGCGGCAGCCGATGCATTTCCAGGCATCGTAGATCACCGCCCCGTTGGGCTGCCTGGAAAGCGCCCCCACAATGCAGGCGGACACACAGGCCGGCTGCAGGCAGTGCATGCACTGAAACTTCGCATAGACGGGCCTGCCCGGATCGTCCGGGCCTGCATAGCGGTTCACGATCGTATACGAGCCGTAGTCCATCCGCCGGCGCCGGTTGAACACCGATTCGTCGCTGAACGTTTCGGGGGCGCTGCGGGGCAGATCCTCATTGATCTCATTGCAGGCCGCCTCGCATTTCCGGCAGCCGACGCACAGGGTTGTATCCAGCAGGACGCCGAGCGAATCGGCGGCAGGGTCCGCCTCAGCCGTCTGCGCCGCCGCGCTGCCGCTGCAGGCGGCGCACGCGCCGATCCCGGCGATTTGCTTCAGGAATGTGCGACGGTCATTCGACATGATTCAACCCGTTCAGCCCTTCCGCTTCTCCTCGTGACATCCGATGCAGTTCTGGGGCAGTTTCTTTTCGGTCTGAACCATCTGCTTGTGGCATCCCAGACACTGCTGGTGATACGCGCCCAGCAAGGTCGGGGTTGCGCCTTCCGGCTGCTGCCGGTTCCCATGGCAGGTGATGCATTGCGGCACCATGGCTTTCGCCTGCACCGGTGCGCGGTGGTGGCAGCCCGCGCAAATCGTTGCCTCGTTACGGTGAAAGTAGCCGGCCAGCGTGCTCTGGTTGCTGAGATCCGTCAGCTTCCTGGCAATGGCCAGGTGCGGGAACTTGGACGGGCGGTAGGATTTTTCCATGACACCAATCGCCATTTCGTCCTTGACGTCATTCGCAAGCAGGTCCTTCGGGGCAGGAAGCTTCGCCGCGGTGTCCAGGCTCTTGAGATCACCGGAATGACAGGCAGTGCAGGCAGACTGCGCCAATCCGTTCTCCATGCGGGCATGGCATCCGTCGCACGCCGGCTTTTTCTTCTGGATTTCGTGGCAGCCGATGCAACTCCAGGAAGAGGAAGCCTTGTGATAAGCCTCGGCAAAGGTGACGCCACCTCCCTCCTTGCTTCCCTTTCCGGTATGGCAGTCGCCGCAAGGGCGCAGGGTTTCGTGGTGGCACTCCTGGCAGGAGCGGCTGTTCGCCTCGTGGGATTTGTGGTTGAAAGGCACTCCCTTTGCCCGGGCATCCGCCTTGATCTCGATGAGATATCTGTCCTTTTGCTCGCAGGCAGGCCGGGGAATGTTGGCCATCGCCTTAGCGGTGCGTTCGACGCCGCTGTGACATGCGTTGCAGTCGGACGGACCGCCGTTTTTCTTCGCGGCTTTGCGCGCCAGATGGCAGTTAAGGCAGCGCGCATGGGCCGATTTTTGTTCGGTCAGACTGTTGGCCTTATCGATGTCCTGAAGCCAGTCCCGGTTCGCCGGTTGTTTTCCTTCCGCAGCCAGCTTCTGGCGTCTGGCCGGGGAGATGGAATGGCAAGGATCGCATTTCTTTTCCAGTGCCTTGTCGTGCTTGTCGTGCACCAGGTAGTCGAAGGCCACCTTCGGCCATGCCGTTTCCGCCAGCTTCTGCTCCCTCAGGTAAAAGCTTTTCCAATCCAGCGCGCCGGCCTCTTTGAGCGGTTTCGCCGGTTCGCGATGACAGGCGAGGCAGTCTTTGTGGTAGGCATCCTTTGCGGCGTTGTAGTATTCGGGAAGGACCGGCACATATTCCTTGTGGGCGGACTCCCGGTCGGCGCGATGGCATTCGCCGCAGGCCGCCGGTCCGGCCTTCTGGCTGCCGGCCGTCCGTTTCTGGTGACAGCCGATGCATTCATCATGAAACGAGTTCATCAGGGCCTGGGAGCTTTTCTCGTCCTTCGCCTTGGGAAAAGTGAAAAGAAAAGCGCCTTTGGAGTCTTTGGGGTGACAGCGATCGCAGCCCTCCGGCGCCAGGGCAGTCGTGTGCTTGTCGTGATTGAATCTCACCGGGGGGCGTTCCATCTTCTGGAATACTTTGGGCGCGGAAATAAGGATGGAACGCTCGGCCGGTTTTGCCGTGTCCCCCTTGGATGCGGAGGGTGCCGCCTGGCGGGGGGCCGGGCCGGCTCCGGTATCGGCCCGCGGGCTGACAGCTCCAAGGAACAACAAACAAAAGATCCCGACGCAAAGGGCAATTCGCGCTATCGTGTCTCTCATCTTCATCCCTGACGCGGACAAGCCGCAACCAACCAAGGGGCTGCGCCCCTTGATCTCCCGCCCCAAAGCGGCGGGAGATGGGGAGCCAGAAGCCAGAAGCCGGAAGGGATCCAACGAGGCTGTCATTCCCCGATGGATACGAGATCGACGCAGCGATTCCTGTTTCCGGCCTCCAGCGAGAACAAAACTCGCGTTATGCTTCGTATAACGGTCCAAATCTCAAAACCACAACATATACAAAACGGCTATCTTCTTATCGTGTCTGTCGCAGTGCTTGGCAAAACTCTGTTGCGTTCTCAGCATCATTTTGGGGCACGCCAACCGATCCAAAACCAGGAGTTATGGGCAAGCTGTTTTTCTACTGACTCCTGACTCCTGTCTCCTGACTCCTTCATTGGCACGTGGGGCGCGGCAACAGTTTCGCTCTTTCGGTGATCTCCGGCACCTTGTGCTCCCATTCGATCAGCATGAGGTGGACTCCGGCGACTCCTTTCATCTCCTTGAACTCTTCGATCTGTTCGCAGGCGATGGCGATGCCCTCGTCGGCCTGCTTCTTTTTGTCCACTCCCTCCAGGCGCTTGATGACCCAGTCGGGCACATCCAGGCCGGGAACGCTGTTCTTCATGTAAAGCGCCATTCTCAGCGACTTCATGGGGGTAATTCCGGCAAGGATGTAAACCTTATCCGTGAGGCCCATGTCGTTGGCCTGTTTGATCCACTCCCGGAAGCGTTCCATATTGTAGATGCACTGGGTCTGGATGAAATCCGTGCCGGCTGCGACCTTTTTGGCCAGGCGGTGAACGCGGAACTCGTAGGGCTGCCCGAAGGGATTTTCGGCGGCCCCGATGAACATCTTCGGCGCCTGGGTGATATCCTGGCCGCTCAGGAATTTGCTTTCATCCCGCATTTTCCTGACCATGTCGATGAGCTGAATGGAATCGAGGTCGTAGACTTTCTTGCTCTTGGGATGGTCTCCGAATTTCTGGTGGTCGCCGGAAAGGCAGAGCATGGTATGGATCCCCAGAGCCGAGGCGCCCAGAATATCCGATTGCATGGCAATGCGGTTCCGGTCGCGGCACACCATCTGATAGTTCGGCTCGAGGCCTTCCTGGATCAGGAGGATGGAAGCGGCCCAACTGGCCATCCGCACCATGGCGGTCTGATTATCCGTAACGTTGACTGCGTCCACCCTTCCCTTGAGGTGCTTCGCCTTTTCCCTGACAATATTGGCGTCGGCGCCCCGCGGAGGTCCCAATTCTCCGGTGACCGCGAATATCCCTTGATTCAGCACTTTTTCCAAATTGCTTTCTGATTTCATGGCAGCAACCCTTAAGGGGGACAGTCACCAGTGTCCCTTCTGGGGACACCGGTGACTATCCCTACTTGTCTTTCTTGGCGTACCGGTCGCGATACGCCTCCAGGACCAGCGTCCCCTGTACCTGGTCCTGCCACTCCCTAGCCGGACAGACTTTCATGATGTTGTCCAGGCGGCCCTGGGCTTTCAGCCGTTCGTAAATCTTGACCCATGCGCAGGGGACCTCGTTATCCACCTCGCAATGATCGTCCTGGGGCCCGCCGCAGGGGCCATTCAGCAGCCCTTTGGCGCACATCGCGTTCGGGCAGATTCCTCCGGTCATTCCCAGCACGCAATCGCCGCAGCTCTTGCAGCGTTCCTCATACCACCCGATGTCCTTGTTGACTCCGAGAAAAAGGGTGTTCAGCGCCGGAAACACAGGCTTTTCCGGGTAGCGTTCGGCCAGGAATTGCACCCCGGCGCCGCAGCCCATCGACAGGAGCGCGTCATACGGTTTCACGATCTCGTCCAGTTCTTCAAGAAAATGCGGTTCGCATTGCCGTTCCACCGTGAAGCCATTGATCTCGAAGACGACCTGGTCCCCCTTCAGGCAGATGGTCAGCTGCGTGCAGAGGTCTTCGATCTCTTTCTGCCCTCCGGCCAGACATACCGAGGTGCAGCCCCCGCAGCCAACATTCAGGACCTTTTTGTAGCCCTTGATCATCTCCTTGATATCTTCCAACTGCTTTTTGGTCGCAATAATCACGTCGGAACTCCGTTCATCAGCATTGCAGAAGTGTCACGCCTGCCCGCCGGCAGCTGCTATTCGCCTTTACTTCCCTGCGCCTCCAGAGAATGGAGATAGCTGCCGTCGATCCCCTGCGAACGCAAAATCCTGCGCGCGAAGGCGATCATCCTGGGCAAGTCGACTCCGATCGCGCAGTAGCAGCGCTCGCAAAGCATGCAGTTTTTCCAGAGCAGATCCCGCATCTTTTCCAGGTCGGCGCGGCTGACCTTGCCGTTTTTTCGGTAAAGCTTGCCCAGGGAATTCAGCACCTTGTAGGAGGGCATGTACTGCGGGTCTTTCCCCTTTTTCATGAAAAGAAAACAGCTCTCCGCACAGAGCGTGCAGCCGGCGCATGCCGCCAGGCGCAGTTTCATGCTGCGCCTGTTCTTCTTCAGCAGCGCCTTGACCTGGTCCGTGTTGATGCTTTTCGAGCCCTTGTCGGGCATGTCGATCCCCTCCGTTACGCGGACCACACACGGTCTCCGCGAGCGATGCTGTGCTCGCTGCCCATGAAGCCCCTGACAAAGAAGAAAAAGACCATATGGCTCAACTTGGTGAAGGGGATGGCGATCAGCATCAGTTCCCCTGCCAGCATGTGAAGAGTGAGGACCGTCCGGTATTCGAACCACTGGTGGTAGGCCAGGAATCCGGTCAAATAGGGCGCCGCGGCGATAAACAAAAACAGAAAGTCATTGAGGCTCGAAACGGCCCGCACCCTCGGGAGCATGGCCCGGCGCATGAAAAGGAACAGCACTCCCAGAAGCACGATGACGGTCAGGACATCGATCAGCGAACTGGGAAGGCTCCAGAAGCTCACTCCCCAGGACTGACGCAGCAGGAAGGCGTGCCCCTTGGCGAGGATCGGAGAGGCGAACAGGCAGAGATGAAAAACGCCCGACACGATCGCCATGACCGGGTGTTTCCCAATCAGGCTGTGCTGGAAAGAAAGGATCGGCCTCAGTTTCCGCTCTTCGGGAGAGTCCGTTCGGATGCCCCGTTTGGGCCAGGAAACCCTCTCCTTCTTCTTGGTCAGGAAAAACAACTCGGCGATCCGGTAGGCGATTCCCGCAACGAAAACCACTACCGCGAGCCACAGCAGAGGCCCCCGGGCTAATTCGTACATGCCACGCACCCCCATCTCCAAGGCATCCGAAAAATCGCTCCTTCCACTCTTTCGGAAGGCGAAGAATATCACCGATCGTCCACAAAATCATCCGGAATCCTCCCGCGAAAACAGGTTAGAAAGCGAACCGCAAAGACCTCGAAGACCGCAAAGATTCTGATGATTGCGCTGGCCTTCCTGCACGGGCGGAGCAAACGCGACATTTTTGTCCACAAAAGCGTTTCTTCTTGCCACCAACCTGAAGATTCTATGCAAAACGGAAAGGATTTCTAAAGCACAGAGAACACAGAGAGCACAGAAAAAATGTGCTGATTAACCGGCCAATATGCCATTTCGAGACCAGTTAGTGAGTGATATTCCCACCTTTTCCTCAACGTAAGGTGCGATCTTTTTCTTTCAGTTGGTCTATTGTCTTCCAGAGGCAA
>Ga0315277_10001426_pt1 | contig 34941 bp, 26 predicted proteins | sample YL17G05_15_MG_FD_203695 | JGI IMG/M metagenome (GOLD analysis project Ga0315277, IMG submission 203695) | Sediment microbial communities from Yellowstone Lake, YNP, Wyoming, USA - YL17G05_15 | ecosystem: Environmental > Aquatic > Freshwater > Lake > Sediment | place: USA: Wyoming | collected...
TTACACGAATCTAACGAACAAAATCCAGCTTCTGGAAGGAGAATTTGGTTTATTCGTGTAATTCGTGGCTGCATTTTAGAGGAAACCAACGGCTTCCTCCTTAAGTTAACAGCATTGGGTCAGGCCTGGAAAATTTAATTTTGTGCGGCTGTGGCCGGTCGACGTACTCTGGAAAGCTTCATGAAGCAGACCGTGAGCCACACAAGTCCGCCGGCGGCAAGCGCGGTTTTGTATGGCTATACCGCACGGATGTATGGTAAAAGCGAACATATGAACTTGTTGGCTCAATTGATCTGCTCGCGGGTGCGCGCGGAAATCTTTCGTATCCTGTTCGGTATCAAGCCTGGCGAGTTGCACCTGCGCGCGATTCACCGGCAGACTGGTTTTGCTGTTGGCACCGTGCGGCAGGACATAGGAAAACTCGTCAAACTGGGGCTGTTGACAAGCCGACAGGACGGCAACCGCGTCTATTATGCAGCCAATGGACGCCATCCGCTGTACGCCGAAATCCGTCTTTTGGTGCTCAAGACCGTGGGTCTGGCGGACGTTCTAGCCGAGGCACTGAAGGCCGATGATATCCGGTGCGCATTCGTGTTCGGCTCTTTGGCTAGCGGGACGGAAGGCGCGGAAAGCGATGTTGATCTGATGGTGATCGGCGACATCGGTTTGCGGAAGGTGTCGGTGCTGCTCGCCGGAGTCGGCAGCCGCCTGGGCCGAGAAATCAATCCGCATGTGATGAATCCTGCCGAGTTCGGCGGGCGTGTCAGAGTGAAGGATCACTTTGTGACCTCGGTACTGTCTGCGCCGAGAGTGTTTGTGAAGGGCTCAGAACGTGACCTTGAAGGACTGGGAGGCTAACGGCTGGCTGCGGCCTCACAATACCAGCCGTCAGGAGATCGGAAACCTGCTGGCCATCGTGCGGCGTGACCTCACGGATGCTCGCTCAGAAGGGATTTCCGATGACTGGCGCTTCGGGATCGCTTACAACGCCGCACTCAAGCTCTGCACGATCCTCCTGTACGCCGAAGGCTACCGCCCTATGCAGAACCTCGCTCACTACCGAACCCTGCAGGCGTTGCCGTTGATTCTCGGCAGAGACCGCAAGGCGGACACGAATTAGCTCGAGACATGCCGCACCAAACGCAACACGGTCGAATATGATTATGCAGGGGGCGCCACCGATGCAGATGCGGACGAACTGATCGAGTTTGCCGAGCATCTGGAAAAAGACGTGATGGAATGGCCGCACTCCAGACACCCGGACTTGATGCTGTCATCGAATCGGTTGTGACACATAAGGCTGGGGGGACTGACGACGGCAAGGGGCTGTATCAAAAATAGATGATCTCAAATATGAAAGCAGGAAGGGGTGTTAGCCTTGATTTACCCCGTGCCCTTTTTGCTCTAGGGGTTTTGTGGTAATGAGGAAGAATAGCTAATGAGCTTTCGTTTCCTGCATACAAGCGACTGGCAGCTGGGGATGACGCGGCACTTTCTCTCGGAAGGCGCTCAGGAGAGGTTCAGCCAGGCGCGGTTTGACGCCATTCGAGCGCTGGGGCGAATCGCCACGGAAGAGCACTGCCACTTTGTGCTGGTGTGCGGCGATGCATTTGAGTCGAACCAGGTGGACAGAAGAACGGTCTCCCGGGCGCTGGAAGCCCTCAAGGACGTGCCTGTTCCGGTATATCTCCTGCCGGGAAATCATGATCCGCTGAACGCTGCATCCGTCTATCGCTCGAGTATCTTCCTCGAGCGGAAACCGGATCATATTCATGTCATTGAGAATGCGAATCGCATCCAGGTCGCCGATGGTATAGAGATTGTGGGGGCACCATGGATGTCGAAGCGGCCCGTGGCTAATCCGATCGGCGAGGCATTGAACGCCCTACCGCCGGCGGACGGGGTCATACGTATTTGCGCGGGGCACGGGGCCGCTGACGTGCTGACGCCTGACTCGGACGCCCCCGGAATCATCGAAGTTGCTGCAATGGAATGCGCTATCAACGAAGGAAAGGTTCACTTCGTGGCGCTTGGGGATCGCCATTCCGTTACCAGAGTCGGAACCAGTGAACGCATTTGGTACTCTGGGACACCGGAATCCACCGACTTCGCCGAAACGAATTCAGGATTTGCCCTCATTGTCGATGTCGGAGATGAACAGGTGGCCATCAAGGAGGTCAAGGTCGGGCAGTGGCGGTTCATAGAGCGTACACGCGTCGATCTAAATACCGGCGATGACGTGGAGATGCTTCGCCAATGGCTGGAAAAGGTCGAGAACAAAGAACGCACGGTCGTCCGATTGCACCTGGTAGGCTCACTTTCCTTGTCGTCGCATGGATTGCTTCATAGCCATCTTGATGCGGCAGAAGATGTATTTGGCGCTCTCGAGGCGCGGGAAGACGATCTCGTTGTTATGCCTGACGACTCGGATTTCGCAGACCTTGGGTTCTCAGGCTTTGCCGGTCAAACGACAGAGCGGCTGCGAAGCAAGATCGCCGAGGGCGGTGATGAAGCTGCCGCAGCACGCCATGCCCTTACGCTCCTTCTTCGGTTGGCAAGGAGGACGGCATGAGATTTCTCCGTCTTCGAGTGGCCAATTACCGTGGCATTGACACCCGCGAGGTGAATTTCGGTCCTCTGGGCATCACTCTCGTGCAAGGTCCGAATGAGGCCGGGAAAACCAGCCTCGGCGAGGCGATCGGCATTCTCTTCGAATACTTCGATTCCAGCAAACATCGCAATGTAGACGCGATCCGGCCCGTCCATCGGGACGAGGGCCCCGAGATAGAATTGCAGGCGGAGAGCGGGCCATACGCGTTCACCTACTTCAAGCGATTCCATAAAAAGCCGGAAACGAGGCTTACCGTTACGCGGCCGAAGCCGGAGAACCACACGGGGCGTGAGGCTCATGAACGAGCGGAAGCGATCCTGCGCGAGACCCTCGACGTTGATCTGTGGAAGGCGTTGAACATCCAGCAGGGCGAGGCGATTCAACAACCCGATCTGGGGAAACAGACGTCGCTGTCGGCGGCACTTGATCAGGCAGCAGGAGGCCGCTCGGCCGATCCCCAGCAGGAAGGACTTTTTGACAAGGTCAGGGCGGAATACGGCCTGTATTTCACCCCGGGTGGGGCGGAGAAGAAAGACATCCAGGAAGCGCGCAAGCTTCAGACGGATATTCAGCCAGAGATTGTGTCGATCGAGAAGCAGATTCAGGCTCTCGAGCAGGACATAGAAAAATCGGCAGCCCTTCAGCGAGAGCTGGGACAACTGCAGAAGCAGGAGAAGGAACAAGAGAATGCGGTTGCCGCTTGTGCGGCTTCGCTGGAGGAGATTGTCGCTCTGGAGAATGCGCTTGCCGCGGCTCGCATAAAGCTGGAGTCGGCGCAAAAATCCGAACAGTCAGCGCGCCGCGACAAAGAGGAACGCCAGGGTCTCATCGATGCGGTTGCCAAAGCGGTGACTTCACATAATGACCTGCAAGAGTCCGGCAAGATGTCGCTTTCGGCTCTGAAACCGGCAGAGGAGGAACTCAACAAGGCACTGGCGACCTTCAATGAAGCCGAAGGACGAAAGAGGGAGGCGGATGAACTCGCCGCTCTTCGGAGAGCCGATTTTGATTATTACAATAACAGGCTGCACCTCGAACAACTCAAAGAGCGCAGGGATCGGATTGACGGAGCCAGGCAGATTGCCGCCGCGGCGGAGGTGTTGCTCGCACGAAACAAAGTCGACGCGCGCGCACTGAAGGCCATCCAGGAAGCCGAGCGTGGATTGCTGGCCGCGGAGGCCCAATTGGAGACCGGTGCGGCGAACGTCCGCCTGCGGGGCCTTGCCGAATCTCAACTGCAGATCGACGATGCGGCCGTTTTGCTGGGCAAAGACGAAATCCGGGTGCTGTCCGTTGCAGACAGAACGCGCTTGACCATTCCGAAAGCACTGGAGATTGAAATTACCGGTGGCGCCGGCACCGAGGGCCTATCCGGAAAGGTTGCTGCGGCCCGGCGTACTCTCGAACGCGCCTGCAAAGCTGCGGAAATAGGGAATGGAGATGAAGCTCGGCTCGCTTTCGACCAGCGCCGCGCCGCAGAGAGAGACATCGAAGCCGAAGAGACGATTGAAAAGGAAAACCTGCGGGACCTCACTTATGAGAAGCTCGAGAGGAAACTAGTCGGCCTGCAGCAAAGCGTGCCCGAATATCTCGGAAAGCGCGGGCAGGAGCCCGTCCTCTGCCCCGACCTGGAGTCTGCCAAGAAGGAATGGGCCAATGCCGAGCGTGCCCAAAAGAAGGCGGCTGAGCAATGGGATGCCGCACGTAAGTCCGTCGATGCCGCTCGCGCGGTGCGCGATCAATTCAACTCCAGGCACCAGGAAGTTCGCGTCAAGCTGGAAATGCTGGCAAAGGATCTCAATCACGCGCGAGAGAATCTGGATCGGGCCCGGACGACAGCTTCGGATGACAGGCTCGATGCGAATCTCGCGGACGCCGCTCGAGTGGTGTCTGGCGAGGAATCCAGTGTAACATCCGCAGAAGCATCTTTGAAAGCCAGGAATCCTGAGCGGGTTAAGGCATTGGTAGAAACCGTCAGAGGCTCGCTCCGGACTACTCAGATTCGCCTCGCAGCGGCTCGGACAGAACTTACGGAGGTGCAGACGCGGCTGAAAATCCATGGCGAGGAGGGGCTCCACGAAAAGCTGAATGCGGCCCAGAGCCGGTTTGAGCATTTGGAGAAGGACAACCGGGCACTCTTCCGCCGCGCCGCCGCGGCCAGGCTCCTCTTTGTGACTATGCGCGACGAACGTGACAAGGCGCGGCGGGCTTATGTAGCCCCACTCAAGGAAAAGATCGAGCATCTCGGCCGCCTGGTCTTCGATGTCTCGTTCCAGGTTGATATAAACGAGGAGCTGCAGATCGCCGGCCGCACTACCAACGGTATCACGGTGCCATTCAGCTCGTTGAGCGGCGGTACCAGGGAGCAGCTCTCCCTGTTGTTCCGGCTGGCCTGCTCGATGATAGTTGCCAAGGACGGCGGAACCCCACTCATTCTGGATGATGCGTTGGGATACACGGACCCGGAGAGGCTCCGATCGATGGGGGTCGCCCTCGCCAAGGCCGCCAGGGAATGCCAGATCATCATCTTCACCTGTGTCCCTGAACGATACAGCAATGTCGGCGAGGCAACGTTTGTCTCCATGATCTGACCGGTGTCCAAGGGATTGCCTTTAAAGGGATCGGTTGTTAAAAACTGCGACGCCGAGCTATGACAAGCTGTGACATCGAACTGTGACATCACCTTGGGTGCGATAGATCGGAAATGAGAAATCGGAAAGGGCCAGGCGACTGTAACAGCCAGACTCATCCGGATGCCCCGGTACGTGCCCGGATGGCCTTGACAGGTGGGTTAACCAGTGGTTAAATCTACAGCGCTGCCATTGCCGGACGATAAAGTAATCGAGCAGACGCGGTGGTTATGGGAAAATGGCACCACCGTCAGAAAGGCTCATTTTGACAAGGAACTTATCAAAGCCGGCGCCACCATGGTCGATATCAGGGACGTCATTTTTGGTGCGTGTCGCGTTACCGACCGCCAGTGGAAATCGAAATTCGGAACCTGGAATTACACCATCGAAGGCACAGACGTAGAAGGCACAATACTCAACGTCGTGGTCAGCCTGGACATACGAAATTCAAAACTAATTTTTGTCACGGCGTTTTAAGAGGTTGGGGACTATGCGCTGCGATCACTGTGAAAAAGGAAAGCTAATAGCTAAGACCGGTCTTTATCACTATACCGAATCTGGCCTACCAAACCTTTACCTCGAAAACGTGAAGTGGCTCCAATGCAAACATTGCCACGCGCGCGAGGTCGAAATACCCCGGATTGGAATGCTGCACCGCTGCATCGCCTGGCTGATCATCACCAAGCCCAGTCTCCTAACAGGTCAGGAGATCGTCTTTCTGCGAAAAATGCTCGGAAAAAGCCAAAAGGAATTTGCTGAGCTTTTGGGATTGAGCCAGGTAGTACTTAATCGGTGGGAAACCGGTGCGCGCAAGGGTCACGGATCCGCTAACGACACCAAGATCCGGTTTCTTTGTCTGACCCTCCAGGATGATGAATACACACATCGAATCAACCAGAAGATCTGGGAGCTGCTCTTTAAGTTTTTCGGACGCATCCAGAAATCACCCTCTCCTTTGCATGCCAGCATCAATCCACAAACCTGCACGCCGGAAGAAGTTTCCAGTGTGACCATTGAGCATCTCCTGGCGACTCAAACTAAAGCACCAGGGATTAATCGCCATACCGGCTGAAAACAAAGGTGCCACTCCCGTAACTATCAGACTCCGTGAGTTCCCCAGCAAATCTGGGGGTTTGCCCAAAGGCAATTTGTCACCGGAAGTTGTTGGGCTTTTCCCGGGCTTACAGGGATGGATATGGTAGTATTGCATTGATATGGCAAGAAGCACAAAGGTTACCTTCACACTGGATGACGCGACCATCGCCCGTCTCAGTGATGCGGCCCAGCGTCTGGCGATCCCGAAGAGCGAAGTGGTTCGCGAGGCCATACAGGAGTATCACGCCCGCATCGGGAGACTCAGCGAGGCCGAACGGCGGCGCATGCTGGCTGATTTCGACCGGCTCGTCCCTTTGATTCCCAGCCGTCCGGAGGGGGAGGTGAAGAGAGAACTTGAGAACATACGAAAGGCTCGACGGCGCGGGGGTCGGAAGCGCATAGAGAGACACCGCCCTTGATAGTCTTAGATACCTCCGTGCTGATTGACGCGCTCACCGGACCAAAGCGGTCTGCTCCGATACTGCGGATGGCAATCGACAAGGGCGAACGCCTGCTTCTCCCGTCATTGGTTCTTTACGAATGGCATAGAGGGCCGCGCCTGGAGTCGGAACTCGAGGCCCAGGAAGCGCTGTTTCCCTCAGGAACTGCTATTCCTTTTACGTCCGCGGAAGCAATTGCGGCTTCACGGCTGTATGGCGCTATGGCGCGGCCGCGAGGCCGTGAAATCGACATAGCCATCGCCGCCGTGGCGATCTCTAGAGATGCGGATCTGTGGACTCTGAACCCACGTGATTTTGCTGACATTCCAGGATTGCGTCTTTTCTCCCTGTAGCTTCAGAGACCGTTACCGAAAGTCACTTCTTCAGAGATATCAACGAGCCCAACCAACCGACAAATAGGGGCCGCCTTGGATATGCCAGACACGAGCCGCACAAACTTTAAAATTTAACCTGCCAAATGCCTTCGTAGCAATCCCCGATTTGAGCCAGCACTCAAAAACATTCGCACCCCAGAAAGACAGAGCAGCCGATGACAGTAACTGATCGGCTTTGCGTTCTTGGTGTTCTTGGTGTCTTGGTGGTGGTCTTATAAAAGCCTCACCACCAAGACTCCAAGAACACCAAGATCACCAAGAATTCCGCAAACAACGGCAAGAAAATGTGCGTTGGTGGCACAGAGATTGCCGGTTCTCGGTGATCTCTGTGCCTCTGTAGTGTTTTTCTGATAGGATGAACTCATGGATTTACTCGCGAGTCTGAATCCTCAGCAGCGGCAGGCAGTGGAGCACGGCATCGGCCCCGCACTCGTGCTTGCCGGGGCCGGCAGCGGTAAGACTCGTGTGATCACGCACCGGATTGCACACTTGATCAAGAACGCGGCGGCGCGTCCCGAAAACATCCTGGCCGTCACCTTCACCAACAAGGCCGCCGGCGAGATGCGGGAACGGGTGCAGAAGCTTCTGGGACCTCACCGCACCGCGGAGCCTTTGATCTCGACCTTCCACTCCTTCTGTGTGCGTCTCCTCCGCCGCGAGATCGAGCACCTGGGATACAGGAGGGACTTCTCGATCTATGATACGGACGACCAGAAGCGCCTTGTCAAACAGATACTGCAGGAGTTCGGCAGGCCGGAGGCGGAGCTGACGCCGCGCGAGGTTCTGAGCCGTATCAGCTATGCCAAGAATCACAATATACCGCCCGAGAGCTATATCACACGCTTTGACTCGCCGTTTGCGGAGGACATCCAGGAGTTGTACAGGCGCTACAACGTGCGCCTTCGCCAGTCTAATTCTCTGGATTTCGACGATCTCCTTCTTCTGGCCGTCCAGGTTCTGACCAGAAAGCTGGAACTGCGCGATTACTATAGCGACTGGTATCGATACATTCTCGTAGATGAGTATCAGGATACGAATTGCCCACAGTATGAGCTTCTCTGCCTGCTGACCTCGAAGCACCGGAACCTTTTCGTGGTGGGCGACGAAGACCAGTCGATCTACAAATTCCGCGGGGCCGACATTCAGAACATACTGAGATTCGAAAAGGACTTTCCTGGAACCCGCATCATCCGGCTGGAGCAGAACTACCGCTCCACGCAAAACATCCTGCGCGTCGCCGGCACTGTGGTGGAAAACAACACCGAGCGTAAGGGCAAGACCCTGTGGACGGAAAACGTCAGCGGCGATGTCGCGACCTGCCACCGTGCCCAGTCGGCCCGCGACGAAGCGACCTGGATTGCCCACGAGATCGAAGAGATCCTCGAGGAAAATCGCGACTGCCACATCGCGGTTCTATACCGAACGAACTTCCTCTCGCGCAATTTTGAGGATGTACTGACGGAATTGAGCATTCCTTACACCGTGGTCGGGAGTGTCGCATTCTTCGGACGCATGGAAGTCAAGGACATGTTGGCCTACCTGCGGATCATCTTCAACCCTGAGGACGACGTCGCTCTCCTGCGAATCATCAACACTCCTGCGCGCGGGATCGGCAGCACCACAATCGACACGCTCACGCAGATGGCTCTCGAGAAAATGGTGCCGATCTCACAAATCCTCCGCCAGATGACAAAGGAGCCGCAGTTGGCTGGGCGATCATCAAAGGCTCTCATCCGGTTTGAGGAAATGCTCGACCGCTGGATGGCTAAACGAGACACTCTCGCCAAAGTCGACCTGCTGAACACCATTCTCGAGGACATAAAGTATCGGGAGATGCTCGAAAAGGAGGAATCCGCCCAGGAAGCCGAGAACAGGATGGCCAACATTGAGGAGTTGATGCGCGCGGCGTCTGAATCAGAAACGAGAGGCGAAACGGTCTTTGAGTTCCTGGACCGCGCGTCCCTTTCTTCAGAACTGGATCATTTCGATCCCAATGCCCGGGTTGCTCTCATGACCCTCCATAGTGCCAAGGGTCTGGAGTTCGACGTCATATTTCTGGCGGGCCTCGAGGAAGGCTTGTTCCCACATGCTCAGTCGATGAACCGCAAGGAAGATCTTGAGGAGGAAAGACGGCTCTGCTACGTGGGCATCACGCGCGCGCGACGCAAGCTGTTCCTGACCTGGACGCCTTTTCGCCGCAGCTTCGGCACCGGATCCGGAATGGCCTCTCTTCCGTCACGCTTCCTGAAGGAGATGCCTTCGGAGTTAATCGAAGGCTTGGACACGACTATAGGCTACACGTACACGCACAGCGAGTCTCACCGCCGGCGGCAGCGAGTTGAGGAAGAACTCGATAACGCCTTCGAATATCGCGAGATTTCTGTCAGTGAGGAGGCACCTGAGATCCAGCCGAAGACCATAGGGGAGCTGCGTTCTTACCTGCAGAAATTGCAGGGAGCGGGAAGCCAGAGCGCGGGACACAGGCCGGTGCTCAAATCGGGCATGCGGGTGCGCCATGCCCAGTTCGGCGACGGTATCATCTTGAGCCGCGAACGCGCCGGAAACGATATCAAGCTGGTCATTTCGTTCAGCAGGGTGGGCCGCAAGACCCTGGTCGAGAAGTACGCAAAACTACAAGCTCTGTAGAAAAGGGGTCGTGTCTGAAAGGACAACACAAAGACACAAAGAAAAGTTACTTTGTGTCCTTTGTGTCTTCGTGTTGTCCTTTGAGGCCGAACAATTGGAAATTTGCCCTCGTGCTGGGTGGGCTGGTACTGGTCGCGTACTTCCCGGCCTTCAACAACGGCTTCATATCCGATGATTATGTCCTTCTAGAGCGATTCCGGATCCTGAAGCACGATCCCCTCTACCTCTTTTCAATCCCACCTGATAATTTCCGTTACACCTGCTACGTCTGTTTTGCATTGCTGAAGAGTGTCTTCGGCTACAGGCCGGCATGCTTCTACGCGTTCACGGTCCTCGTTCACTTCATCAGTGCCTTGATGCTCGGCAAGTATTTGCGGCTTGTGAGCGGAAGCGCCGCGGCCGCGGCCCTGGGATCCCTGTTTTTTGCAGCGGTGCAGAACCCCCAGGAGGCGGTGATGTGGCTAACGGGCATGAACGAACTTCTTCTGGGCGCATTTATGCTGGGCACATTACTGGCGTGGCTGAAGGAACGGTATCTGGTTGCAGCTGTCTTTTATGCCTTGGCCTTATTCTCGAAGGAATCCTCGATCATCATGTTTGTGCTTGTGCCCCTGACGGATATCTATCGCCGCCGCCAATTCGTATGGCGCCGGCAGTATGCTTATCTTCTGATTCCTGCGCTCCTTGGCACCGCTCTCTATGTATACACACGGCATTCCAACGCATTGTACACGCAATACTATGCTGTCAGGCCGCACGGATTGCTCGTGGAGCTCAACAGCTTGCACCGATTGGCCTTTCCGTGGGTCTACACGGCACTATTGCTTCTCCTGGCCAAGAAACGGCTCGGAAACCCAGGCACGCTTCTGGCGCCGGTTTCATGGGTAATCCTCGCCCTGATTCCCTATGTTTTTCTCACGTACCAGAACCACGTGCCAAGCCGGAATCAGTACGTTGCCTGCATGGGCATCGCCTGGCTTCTCGCATTGCTGGTGGAAAAACTGCCTGGAAGCTCGCTAAAATACGTCTCCGTTGCTGCCTTTATGGTGGCCAACGTCGCATATCTTTGGTTTGTGAAGGACGCGCAGTACGAAGAAAGGGCTGCGCCCACGAGTCAGCTTGTCAGGGAGTTGCGCCTGCATTCGCCAGATCGTGTCCTTATTCTTAACTTTCCTCTGAATCCCTGGATCGCAAAAGACGCGGCCTTGCATGTGCCGGGCTGGCGGCCGGATCTGATAATGGCGAACGAACCTCGTGAGGCGTGCTCGACATGTTGGACACTGAGTTGGGATGCCTGGGCTCGGCGTTATTCGACTGTCCATTAGTGTCTTTTGATTCAAATTGTGTGCTCTTGGGGCAAGAAATGTAGGGGCACGCGGCAGCGTGCCCACGCCCCAAACAGGGCATGCTGCCGCATGCCCCTACCCGCTTGGTTCCGGCTTGTCCGGGTTGGGAGAAGAGGAATGAGCATATCCGTTATGGAATACAAGGCCGATGCAATCTTGAGGGACGGGGGATCGATCCGCATACGATCCTTGCACAGCAACGACAAGGACAAGCTGCTCAAGCTCTTCGGACGGCTGAGCCAGCGGTCGGTCTACTTTCGCTTCTTCCGTTCCAAGAAGTGGCTAGCGGAGGGGGAGCTAGCTCAATTCACGGAGCTGGATTTCGTGAACAATGTCGCCCTGGCCGCAACTCTCAGGGAAGGCGACGAGGAGCAGATCATCGGGGTCGGCAGATACTCCGCAATCGACGATCCCTCGAGCCCGCACCGGCGAGCTGAAGTCGCTTTTGCCGTCGCAGACGATCATCAGGGTAGGGGAATAGGAACGCTGCTTCTGGAGCACATGGTCCCGATCGCGCAGGCGAACGGGATCACGGAGTTTGAGGCCGACGTGCTCGGAGAAAACAACCAGATGCTCCGGGTCTTCGCCACCAGCGGCTTCCAACTGACGCGCTCGCTGGAAGCCGGCGTGTTTCACGTCTCCTTCCTGACAGAGGCGACCGCGGAGTTTGCCCTGGCTCAGCACCGCCGCGAGCGGCATGCGGCGGCGCAAAGCATCCGCGCCTTCCTGGAGCCAAAATCGGTTGCCGTGGTTGGAGCCTCGCGCCAGCACGGCACCATTGGGAATACGCTTGTCGTGAACCTGAAGCGCTGCAAGTTCAACGGCCCGATCTACCCCGTTAATCCCAAAGCTCCCGAGATCGAAGGAATGCCGGCATACCCGAGCGTGAGCGCAATTGGCGAGCACGTGGATTTGGCTCTGATCTCGGTTCCGGCGCCGCTCGTTGAGGAGGCGGTCCGGGACTGCGCGCGCGCAGGCGTGCACGGAGTCGTCGTGATCAGCTCGGGCTTCGGCGAGGTTTCGCAGCAAGGACGTGAAATAGAAGAAAGCCTGCGCGAGTTTGTCCGGTCCTCCGGCATGCGGATGGTGGGACCCAACTGCATGGGAATCGTGAACACGGATCCTCAGATCTCTCTGAATGCAACATTCGTGCCGGCCTGGCCGCCGCCGGGCAGCATCGGCATGTCGAGCCAGAGCGGTGCGCTCGGCTACGTAATCCTTGACCGTATCCAGGCTCTCAACATCGGCATCTCATCGTTTGTGTCGGTTGGCAACAAGGCGGACGTCTCGGGCAACGACCTGCTGGCTTACTGGGCAGAGGATCCGCGGACCAAAGTTATTGTTCTCTACCTGGAGAGTTTCGGAAATCCGCGCAAGTTCGGCCGCGTGACGCCCGAGGTTGCGCGACGCAAGCCCATCGTGGCGGTGAAGTCCGGCCGGTCGGCTACCGGCACGCGGGCGGCATCAAGCCACTCCGCCGCCCTCGCAAGCCTCGATGTCGCCGTTGACGCGCTCTTCGAACAGGCAGGAGTTATGCGGACCGACACGCTCGAGCAGTTGATGGACGTTGCCATTTTGCTTTCGACCCAGCCGATTCCGGCCGGCCCGCGGGTCGGAGTGATCACAAACGCCGGCGGAGCCGGCATTCTTCTTGCCGATGCCTGCGAAGCCCACGGACTCGTGCTTCCGACGCTTGCGCCCGCGACCGTTGAAGCTTTACGGGGGATGCTGCCACCCCAGTCTTCATTGAACAATCCTGTGGACATGATCGCCTCGGCAACTCCCGACCAGTACTCTAAGGCCATCGAGCTCACGGGAGCCGATCCCAATATCGATTCACTAATCGTCATTTATGTTCCTCCGCTGCTCCACCCACCGGAGGAGATGGCAAAGGCGCTGGCCAGGGCCGCGGGCGAGGTTCCGTTCGAGAAGCCCGTGTTGACCGTATTCATGTCCTCGCGCGGAGCTCCGCCTTTGCTCAGCACAGGCCCGCGCGGGCGCATCCCGTCATACAGCTACCCGGAAAACGCTGCGCTCGCGCTCTCGGCGGCGGAACGCTATGGCCGCTGGCAACAGCGCCCGAGAGGCTCCGTTTTCACCTTTGACTCGTTCACACAGACCGCAATCCGGGCAGTCATCGGCCGGGTGCTCGAAACCCACCACACACCGGTTTGGCTCGAGCCGGCGGACTTGGCAACAGTGCTGCGTTTGGCCGGCGTCGAGTTTGCGGCCTCCGAGCTGGCAACGCCCGAGGATGCTGCAGAAACGGCAGAGCGCATGGGTTATCCGCTCGTAGCAAAAGTTCAGTCCACGCGGGTGATCCACAAGAGCGATGTCGGGGGCGTCATCATGGGCCTCCGCTCGCGCGAGGATGTGGCGGCGGCCGTGGACGTGCTGCGTGAGCGCATGCAACGGATCGGAGTTCCGCTGGAGCAAGTCCTGCTACAGCGCGAGGTGCACGGCGGCGTCGAAGCTCTCGTCGGCGTGACGACGGACCCGACTTTCGGACCTCTCCTCGTGTGCGGTCTCGGCGGCGTTCTGGTGGAGCTCCTCAGGGATGTTTCGTTCCGACTCTCGCCCGTCAGCGATATCGACGCCGAGGAGATGATCGCAAAACTGCGCTCCAGCAAGCTGCTGGAGGGTTACCGGGGTTCGCCGCCGGGTGACCGGAAGGCGCTGACCGAGGTGATTCAGCGGGTATCGGCCCTGGTGGAGCTTGTTCCGGAGCTGCGGGAGCTGGATCTCAATCCGGTGAAGGTACTCGAGCCCGGTCAAGGAGCCATCGTCGTGGACGGCCGGCTCCGCATCGGCCCGATCTGAAATCTGCCACGAATTGCACGAATTACACGAAGCAGTGATGTTTTTGATTTTCGTGCAATTTGTGTAATTCGTGGCCTGTTTTTATTTCAGCGAGGAAAACAATATGTCTCTTTTTCGAAGGAAGCCGCTGGATGTTTTAATTGCTCAGGGCAGCGACGAAGGACACGGCCTGAAGAAAGCGCTAACCTGGGTCGATCTCATCGCGCTCGGCATCGGCGCCATCATCGGAGCAGGGATCTTTGCCGTGCTCGGCTCAGCGACCGCAGGCGGCAACGGTATACCCCCGGCTGGACCAGGAGTCGCCGTCTCGATCCTGCTGACGGCCGTTGCGTGCGGATTCTGCGCCCTCTGCTACGCGGAGTTTGCCAGCCTCGTTCCAATCGCAGGATCGGCCTACACCTACAGCTACGCTACGCTTGGGGAACTTATCGCCTGGATCATCGGCTGGGACCTGATCCTCGAATATGCGGTGGGAAACATAGCGGTCGCCATATCCTGGGCTGCATACTTCCGGCAGTTGATGCTGGGCTTGGGTATCGAGATTCCCGCCTGGATGGCTGCCGATTACCGATCCACTTTGCTTGCGGCGAAGACCGTGGCGGAAACCGGTGTCTCCTCGCTAGGTCCTGAGGCCTCCATCGCCTACCAGGCGCATCTGCATCATCCGGTGCTGTTCGGGATCCCGATTGTCTGCAACATCCTGGCCATCGTGATAACAGGTTTGATTACATGGCTGCTCGTGAGAGGAGTGAAGGAATCGGCTCGCTTCAACAACGTCATCGTGGTGCTCAAGCTGATCACGATTCTGTTCTTCATCGTCGTTGGAGCAATCTACGTGAAACCCGCGAACTGGCACCCCTTCTTCCCAGGCGGCGTTCAAGGGGTGTGGACCGGCGCATCGCTCATCTTTTTCGCTTACATCGGCTTTGACGCCATCTCGACGGCGGCCGAGGAGTGCAAGGACCCGGGGCGCGACATGCCGCGCGGCATCCTCGGATCGCTATTGATTTGCACCGTTCTTTATGTTGCCGCCGCGCTGGTCTTGACCGGCATGATTCCATTCGGGAAGCTCGTGGGCATAGCAGATCCCTTAGCCGCGGCGCTTCACTACGTCAGCCAGGATTGGGCGGCAGGGCTGCTGGCCTTCGGCGCCGTGGTTGCGATGACGGCAGTGCTGCTGGTGTTCCAGCTCGGACAGCCACGAATTCTCATGGCAATGTCTCGCGACGGGCTGCTGGGCCCGTGGTTTGGCAAGATTCATCCGCGCTTCCGGACCCCTTACGTAACAACCATCCTTACCGGCATCTTCGTGGCCTTTTTCGCGGCGATCGCCAATATCGATGAGATCGTTCAGCTCACGAACATCGGGACGCTGTTTGCATTTATCCTGGTGTGCATCGGAATCATGATTCTCCGCGTGCGCGAGCCGAACCGCGCAAGAAAGTTCCGCGTGCCGCTCGTTCCCTTGACTCCGTTGCTGGGCATCGCGAGTTGCGGGATTTTAATGGCGGGACTTCCGATCCTGACCTGGATCCGGTTCGTACTCTGGCTGGCAACGGGGCTTGCGATCTACTTTCTCTATGGCATCCGCCGCAGCCGTTTAAGCGCCTCCGGCAACACGTATCAGTCTTGAAGCATACACGTTTTGTATATACAATTGAGCATGCGGTTCACGTGGGACGAACAAAAGCGGAAGTGGAATCTGAGGGATCACGGTCTGGATTTCGCAGATGCCCCACGAGTCTTCGAGGGACCCACATATACCTATGAGGATGATCGTTTCCAGTACGATGAACCGCGATTTGTGACGTTGGGGCTTATTACTGAGCCTCGCGTAATATGGTGACAATCCTGGACAGGGTAGGGGCACGGCGCGCCGTGCCCCTACATTCCCAAGATGTCACCGTATTTTGCGAAGCTCTGTAATTGAGAAAAAACGGGCTTTTGTCACGATTTTTCAATTTGTTCCAGGGTCCAAGGGACAAAGGAGCAAAGGGATGGAGGGTTCCAGATGGTGTTCTGTTCCCTTTACCCCTAAAGTTTGCGAGCGAAGCGAGCTAAGTTCCTGCTCCAGCGGCCCTACACTGCCTCGACTGCGCCCTGCAACAATCCCTTGATATCTTTGATCCCCACACCTGGACCGCTCGGCACCGTCATCTTGCCGTCTTTCACCATGATCGGAGGATCGAACCATTTCCCGTATGCCTCCGTTCCCAATTTGTATTCCTGGTAGCGTCCCGTGTTACTTATGCAGGATGTGAAATGCAGCATATACACAAACCCGAATCCGCCGGAAATGTGCAGCGTCACCGGCATCTTGGCTGCTTCGGCCATCCGCGCCACCCGGATCGACCGCACCATCCCACCGTAGTAATGCAAGTCCGGCTGCACGATATCTACGCCCTGGTTGGCTATCATCCAGCGAAAGCGCCAGTCGCTGTATTCCTGTTCTCCGCCCGCGACCGGGATGGTCAACGTGTCTGCTACCGTTTTGGTGTCCTCCAAATGATCGAACGGGCACGGCTCCTCGAAGTAGACCGCTTTGATTTCCTCCAACATGCGTCCCACTTCAATGGCTCTCGGCGGATCGTAGGAGCTGTTTGAATCTGCGTGGATGTCAATCGCATCGCCGAACGTTTTCCGCACCAGGGGAATCAGCTTCTCCGTCCGCCCCGGCATCGCGTCCGCATTCCGGCTCATCCGGCCGCCGACCCGAAACTTCAGCGCTTTCGCCCCCGACTGCGTCACCAGTTTCTGCAGATACTCCACCTCCTGCTCCGGGGCTGTGTCCCGTCTGCCGCTGGCCACATAGAACGGCACCTCTGTCCGCACAATGTTCCCCAACAGTGCACCCATGGGCCTGCCGGCAATCCGCCCTAGCATGTCCAGGATCGCAAATTCCACCCATGCTTGCGGGCACCAGAAGGCCAGGCCGTACAGCTTGTAATTGCTCTGCCACCTGTACAGTTCCCACAGCAGATTCTCCAGATCACGCGCGTCTTTCCCGATGAAGAACGGGATCACCAGTTGCTTCAGGATCTGTGATAGGTAATTGGCCCGTGGCGGATCGGTAAGCGACACGCCCTCGGCCCCATCCTTTGACCGAACGTGGACCAGGAAATCGTTCCCTTTTTTAAGGAGTCGGATCGAATCGATCACCACAGGCGACTTCAGCCCGTCCAGTTTCAACACCGGAGCGGCCGCCGCGCGGTCCAGTTCTTCCGGGCTTGCAACCTGCGATTTGGAACCCCGCCGCTGCTGCCCACGCGCGATCCCGCTCGCCAGTGCTGCAGTTCCTGCCAAAAAACCTCGCCGATTCATATGCATTGCTTTCACCTCCGGATAACCTTCCCACAATCTACACCGTCCATGGGCTGATTGCAGCTAGTCTCCGCGCTCTCTATCAAGTCGAATCAGCAGCTCAACGAGAAACACGATCCATTCCACGCCGGGGGCGCTGCCGCGGCCGATCGCGACGCATGGCGGACAGTTTCCCCTCCCATAAGCCGGAGTCGGCTGGATCGAGGATGCGGCCCGCCCGGATCCTCCGCACCAGATCCTCCAGCGCCCGGCTGATGATCGCCGAACAGGTCCGTTCGCCGCTCAGTCGCACCGGCTCTTCCAAAAGATGTTCGTCAAGCACAAGATTTGCACGTTTCATGTAAATTACGTTATCGAGTCTCAACAGCGGAAATCAAGACGGCGATCATTACGAAGCCGGGCATCGTGGCACGTTTATTTTGATTCGCTTCCCGGGGTAGATGTTCACAGCTTATTGCGCCGATCAGAGTCCCAGGCGACGCTTGCACTCGTCCAGCATCCCGGCCGTTCGGGTAGCACCGGCGCGCGTCACGCCGAGTGCCCGGACTCTCAGCAGATCATCGAGGGTGCGCACGCCGCCGGCTGCTTTGACCTGCACGTGCGCCGGCGAGTGCGCGCGCATCAGCTTGAGGTCCTCGATGGTCGCGCCGCCGCTCGCATAGCCGGTGGACGTCTTTACAAAGTCAGCCCGCAACTCGCCGCAGATCTCGCAGAGCGCGATCTTTTGCTGGTCCGTGAGATAGCAGTTCTCGAATATCACCTTGATCAGCGCCCCGCCGCCGTGGGCAGTCTCGACGACGGAAGCGATGTCCGACCGGACAAAACTCCAATCTCCACCCAGCACTTTTCCAATATTGACAACCATGTCGAGTTCGGCGGCGCCGTCGCGGACTCCCTCCTGGGCCTCGAACACCTTCATCGCCGTCGTATGACCGCCGTGCGGAAAGCCGATGGTAATACTGGGCGCAACCGTGCTCCCAGCAAGCAACTCGACGCAGCGCTTCAGGTAATACGGCTTGATGCAGACGCTGGCGACATCGTATCTGCGCGCAAGGAGGCATCCCTCGTCAAGCTCTTTGTCCGTCAAGATGGGATTCAGCAAGGAATGATCGATCATTTTGGCTATTTGTTCATAGGTGAAGTCCATTTCGATTCCCTCGAGTGTTCAGGACGAAAACTCTCCGAATCTTATAGGAGAATCGTATCGAACACCACAGAGACGCAAAGGTCCAGAGATCTCTGCTACATCGACAGGCCATCAGAGCCGCGGCCGACAGGGAGCGGGGAGATTTGACAATACTGTTCCTCATCCCCGCTTGCTTCGCGCGCGGCTCTGAACGGCCCAACCTGGAGCCGCGCGCGGCTGCAATCGGAAAGCTGATTGCTGAAGCCTGACAGCTCAGTGTATCTGTGGTGGAGAATTTTGGTGCTATAGTGGAATCGCTCTGGTGTGACGGAGGCATAGCAATGGCTTTCATAACTAGAAAGGAAGATTTTCAGCCCACGAATTCGCATAAAGAGAATCCCTGCGCAGGTAAGAGGAAGCGCCGCTGGAACTCGTGGCTGTTTCCAATCGTTGGGCTTCTTTCGCTGGTCTGGTTTCTCGTGCGCGTCGTCCCCAAGCCCTCGAGGGCCACATATCCCTGTCAAAGGGTCGCCGCACCGCTTGCGGGCAGCTTCGTGCTCTGGATCGCCGCAGCTCTTGCTTCGCTGTCTGCGTTTCGCAGGGCCATGAAGCTGATGGCACAGTCGAAGCTGGTCCTGGCGTGCGCGTGCTTGGTAATCGCATCAGCAATCGCCGTGGGTGTCTTCGTGACCATGCCCGAGCGCATGGCGCTGGCGGATGACCCGGCGCCAAATACGCCCATCGGCGTCGCGAAGGGTGCCAATCCGGGGCGCGTAGTGTGGACCTACGATCCTGGTGCGACAGACTGGATTGGGCCGGGACATGGACACTGGTGGGAGAGCGAGCACACCCATCAGGCCGCAGTCGACGCCATGATGTCCGGGGCTCTCCGCAGGCTGAGCGGCAAACAGAACGATCGAGATTCCTGGAATGCATTTTTCAAGTATTTCAACAAAACCCATGGCAACGGTGATGTTGGATACAAGCCGGGAGAGAAGATAGTCGTCAAAGCGAATTTCGTCGGTTGCATCGTCACCCCTACCGCGGGAGGTGTAGATCCGAACTCCTACGATTTGGTGCGCGGTGTCGACTATATGAACACCTCGCCCCAGATGATTCTGGCTCTATTGCATCAGCTGGTAAAAGCTGCCGGTGTGAGTCAGACGGACATCACAGTGGGCGATCCGCTGGCTCTCTTTCCAAATCAGTACTACGATATGTGCTATCGAGAATTCCCGAAAGTGCACTACCTGGATCACAACGGCGGAACCCCTGAACATCCGCGAACGCGTGTGCAGCCCTCCTCCGTTCCGTTTTATTGGAGTTCGCGCCCGGTGGGAAAGGCCCAGGATTATGTGCCCGATGCTTATGCTGAAGCGAAGTACCTCATCAACATGGCGAACCTGAAAAGTCACACGGGAGCCGGCGTCACGCTCTGTGCCAAGAATCATTTCGGCTCGCTGATACGGACACCCCCTGCGCAGGGCTATTACGACATGCATCAAAGCCTGCCGATGAGGACTGCGGGCTCAGGGCACTACAGAGACCTGGTGGACTTGATGGGGCACGCACACGTCGGCGGTAAGACACTCGTCTGCTTCATTGACGGGCTCTATGCAGGCGTGCATCCGATCGAAACGACTCCGAGGAAATGGAACTCGGCCCCATTCAACGGTAGCTGGACTTCGAGTCTTTTCGCTTCCCAGGATCCAGTAGCCATCGACTCGGCCGCCTTCGATTTTCTCTGGGCTGAGTGGACCAACTATCCCCATATGTCCGGCGCGGATGACTACCTGCATGAAGCCGCCCTGGCGAACAATCCCCCTTCCGGGACCTTTTACGATCCAGACCACGCAACTGACGTGGCACGTTTGGCGAGCCTCGGGGTTCATGAGCACTGGAACAACGCGAGGGACAGGCAGTACAGCAGGAACCTGGGTGTCGGCAACGGAATTGAACTGTTCAAGATCGGTCCCGGCATTGGCGATCACCCCTGATGGAAATGGGGAGAGATACCATTTACGATTGACGATTTTAGAGAGACTCCAATCGTCAATCGTCAATCTAATTCACGAGGCGGCGCAGGGTTGCCAGATTCATTTTGTCCAGCTTCAAATCCTCCCCCTTGGGCGTTTCCAATATCTTGGGAACCCTGGCAAAACGCCGGTCGTTCACAAGGCAGCGGAAGCCCTCCAGGCCGATGAAGCCCTTGCCGATGTGGGTGTGCCGGTCCACGCGGCAGCCAAGGTCCTTCAGGGAGTCATTTACGTGTACGACGGCGATACGCCCGATTCCAACGAGGCGGTCGAACTCGCGCATGGTCCTCCTGTATCCCTTTTCGGTACGGATGTCGTAGCCGGCTGCGAACGTGTGACAAGTATCCAGGCAGACGCCGACACGATCGGCATCGGGGACGCGTTCGAGGATGGCAGCAAGATGCTCGAAACGATGGCCAAGGCAGGTTCCCTGTCCAGCCGTGTTCTCGAGCAGGATTCGAACGGGAGGACTCACCCGGTCCAGGGCGCGGTTGAGCACCGCAGCCACGCGCGCGATGCCTTCCCCTTCTCCAGCTCCCATGTGCGCGCCAGGGTGCAGGATTACGCAGGAAACACCGAGGAAGTTGGCACGCTCCATCTCATCGACAAGAGCATCGAGTGACTTCTCGCAAAGCGCAGGGTCTGATGAGGCAATGTTGATCAAATAGCTGTTGTGGGCCACGACCGGTTGTATGTCTGTTTGTTGCTGTGCCTGACGATAGAGCGCACGATCCTCCTCGCTGAGAGGTTTTCCCTTCCACTGGTTGCTGTTCTTCAGGAATATCTGGATCGTCCGACATCCCGCCTTCCTGCCGTGCTCGAAGGCGTGGTGGATGCCTCCAGCGATGGACATGTGGGCACCGGCTAGTAGTTCACGTTTCATTGCGGCTCCCGTGTTATAATTTTTCGTCTTCATTTCATCGGGGCAAACACAGCTATGGCCGACAGATATTCGATGCTGCTCGTAGGATTGAAGGCGCCGGCGGAGCCTCTCGCTGTTAGCCATTTCACCCAGGCGGGCCACCACGCCCTGACAGCGGCCAGTCTGACAGAGGCCAGGGAGAAGTTGGCGTCCCCTCAACTCGATCTTGTCTACCTGCAGCCCACGTCAGACGCGAGAGCGGTGGAGGAGCTCAAGCAGGTGGTTTCCATCCGCCCCGGAGCGGTAGTGGTGCTCATCTGCACCCAGGCAAGCGGCCCGGTGATGCTGGACTCCTTGCATGCGGGAGCAGCGGACATCCTAGTCCTCCCGCTCACACCGCAGACGCTGGACAAGAGTCTGGAGCGTGTCGCCAGATATATCCTGACCCGTGAAACCACTCCGCCCAGCGAAGCCCAGGCACGGTTTCGCTACCTGGACGAAATGGGCAAGGAGCACTGGGCCGGGATCGTTCCACCCAAATTCACGATCGGGCGCAGTTCCAACAACGATCTGGTTCTCAGCCAGATGAGCATATCCCGCGCGCACGCCGAGGTGCTAGTCCAAGATGGAGAGTACCTTCTCAAAGACTTCGGGAGCAAGCATGGAACTTATCTCAACGGCAACCGGGTGGAGCAGGCCAAGCTCAGCAACGGAGACCGGATTAACCTCGGCGGTTTGCAGGGCCCCAGTTTGACCTTTCATCAGGGCGATCTGCTTCAGAGTCTCCTGGGAATCTCCGAGTCGAAGCCGGACATCAGTATCTCGGTAAAGGGATTTAAGGAAATCGGCATGCTGCTGGCGACCTTCCGGGCGCTCAGTTCCATACCGCTTCTCGACGATCTTCTGTCGCTGGTCGTCGACACGGCCATCGAGCTCACCGGAGCCGAGCGCGGCTTCATTATGCTTAAAGACGAGAGCGAGATCCTCGCCTTCCGCTGCGCACGCAACAGCTTCAAGCGCCCTCTCGACGGCTCCTTCTTCCAGACCAGCCGGCGCGTTCCGGACGAGGTATTCCGCACAGGTCAGCGGATCGTGATCAATGACCTCGACCTCGGCGATGACACGGGCGACCACAGCTCCACCCGGCGGCTGGGCCTGCGGAGCATCTTCTGTGTGCCGCTGCGCTACCTGGCATTCCACGATTCGGGCAACCTCTCCGGCCTTGGCCGCATGGAAACCATCGGCGTGCTCTACGTCGACAGCCAAAGCATCGGCACTGGACTGTCCAACACCCAGATCGATGCTCTCGAAACCCTGGCGTCGGAAGCCGCAATGGCCATTTACAATGCCCGCCTCTACAAGGACTCGCAGGAGAAGCGGCGCATGGACGAGCAGTTGGCCATCGCGCGGGAGATTCAGCAGGCGCTGCTGCCCAATCCCAACAAAGATTTACCCTTTGTTCAGGCGTGCAGCCAGAACCTCCCCTGCCACGAAGTAGGCGGGGATTATTTCGACTACTTCGATTTGGAGGGCGGCAAGTTCGGTTTCGCGCTGGGAGATGTCGCCGGAAAAGGAATGCCTGCGGCCCTGCTGACCTCAATGATCCAGGGCATGTTCTCGGCGCAGAACCTTCTCGACGCCCCGCTGCCGGTCATCATCTCCAACATCAATCGCAATCTGGCCAGGCGCGGCACCGGCAACCGCTTTGTAACCTTCTTTTTCGGGATACTGGACTCCGAGGGCAACTGCACCTATGTCAACGCCGGGCACAATCCTCCCCTGCTTCTTAGCGGTGACGGCTCTCTGAGGGAGCTGAAGGAAGGTGGGGGTATGGTGCTGGGCCTCTTTCCCGCGGCAGAGTACGAGTCCAGAACCATCAAGCTCCAGCCCGGAGATCACCTGGTTCTTTTCACGGACGGCGTGGTGGAAGCACGTAACACAGCTGGAGATGAATTTGAGCAGGAGCGTCTGTGCGCTGTTCTCTCCCAGAATGCAAGAGCCTCTTCGCCGGAAATCCTGGCACGCCTGCGGGAGGCAGTGCTCAGTTTCTCCGCCAACACGCCGCAGCATGATGACATCACCATGATGGTCCTGGGTTATCGGGAAGAAGAGCATAAAACCATTGACGACTTACGATTGACGATTGACGATTGAAAGCCTGCTGTTGGTTCTTCAATCGTCAATCGTCAATCTGAAATCGTCAATCTGTATCATTCGCAGGTAAGTTTGCACTTCCAAGAAATGATCATCCGGTGATGATTCCCCTGCAGGCTATTACCCCGGAAGCGCTGGCAAATGCCGTTGCTGGTGTTTCCCTTGAAGAGGCCCGCAAGATCGTCAGCATCGTCCACCGCAGCGATGCGTTACCGAGCGTCGTCCGCCAGGTGCGCCGACTCAGCTTGGACGCGGTGCGCGCCGCCGGGACCATCCCCAGCCTTGCCGTTCGCGCGGTGCACCGCAGCCGGATCGACCCATTTGTGAAATATGCTCTCGACACTCCCGATGGGCAGGTGATCGAAACCGTTCGCATCCCCCTCGAGCGTCATGGCCGCTACTCCGTCTGCGTTAGCTCTCAGGTCGGGTGCGGTCTTGCCTGTGCATTTTGCGCAACAGGCCGGATAGGGCTCCGCAGAAACCTCAAGGCGTGGGAAATCGTGGAGCAGGTTCGCATCGTCCGGCGCGGCCTCGATCCGGCCCGGAGGCAACGTGTGCACGGCGTCGTCTTTCAGGGCATGGGTGAGCCGCTCGCCAATGTGGACAGCGTAATTGGAGCGATCCGCGTGCTTACCGAACCGAGTGCGCTGGCAATTGACGGCCGCAACGTAACCGTCTGCACGGCTGGAATTCCCTCGGGAATCCTGCGGCTGGCTGCCGAAGTCCCCAAAGTGCGGCTGTGCATCTCCATCGCGAGTACACGGCGGGATGTGCGCTTGAACCTCATGCCTATCGATCGAGCCTATCCGCTGGCAGAAGTCCTCGACGCGGGGGTGGAACACGCGCATGCCACGGCCCTGGCGCCGATGTGGGCGATAACGCCGCTGCACGGTGTGAATGATTCTGAGGATGACGCCCGCGCACTGGCTCACCTTGCTCAAAGCTTCACCCGGAAGACAGGGCTGCGTCCGCGCATCAGCATAATTCCATTCAACCCCATAGACGGCAACGGCGGTAACTCCTTCAGCCGCACGAGCGCAGAACGGGAAGCGGCGTACCGGCGAGTGCTTCAAAATGCGGGCTTCGGAACTCACAAGAGGTACAGCGGAGGCGGAGATGTTTCCGCGGCCTGTGGACAGTTGGCCGCGCACCGAATGGTATAGGACATGTCCTCTCAGGTCTTTGAGATCTCCGCGCTTTGCTCTTACCGGCAAATCGCAAGGACCTCAAAGCAATCCCTATCCGTTGTGACACAGAGAATTGTGCTGAAAAACCGAGAAAACACGACGTCGAACTACGGAACCTTCAGCACGAGAGGATTCGTCCTCCCGAGGATCAGATCACGGTGCCGCCGGCAATAAATGAGCCTTTGGGCACTACAATAATTCCGTCGCGGATGCTGTAGTTCGCCTCGTCCCTTTCCTGCAGGTTGTGCGCGTTGATGATGGAGACGTTGTCTCCTATACGGGCGTTCTTGTCGACGATCGCATTGATGATGGTGCAGTGATTCCCAATCCCGATGTTCGGAATTTTTTTTATCGAATTCTGCTCCAGTTCCTCGGCCGTCTCAAAGTAATCCGCCCCCATGATGATGGAGTTCTTGACGGTCGAGCCGCCGCCGATCCGGCTGCGCACGCCGACTATGGAGTGCTTGACGTCGGCGCCGTTGAGAATGCATCCCTCGGCGATAATCGACTGATGGATGTTGCAGTTGTTAAGCTTGGAGCCCGGCAGATTGCGAGGATGCGTATAGATCGGCATCTTCAAATCATAGAAGTTAAACTGCGGCAGGCTGCTGGTAAGCCCCAGGTTTGCTTCGTAGAAAGACCGAACGGTTCCGATGTCCGTCCAGTAGCCGTCGAAGACGTAAGCATAGACGGCATATCTGTGAATAGCCTCCGGGATCAGTTCCTTGCCAAAATCGGTGGCGGTCGACTCGGTCAGTACTTTGATCAGGAAGTTCTTCTCGAAAACGTAGATCCCCATGCTGGCAAGGTACTCGCGAGATGCGTCGCCGCCGGCTCCGCAGGTGGGAAGCGTACACTTCACGTCGGGCAGCACTTCGGGGCGCGGCTTCTCGTGAAACTCCACAATCCGGCCTTTCTGTTGAGTTTTCATGATGCCCAGGTTCGACGCCTCTTCGGCCGTCACTGCAAACGCAGCGACGGTGATGTCGGCATGGTTTTCCACATGAAAGCTGAGAATATGGCGGAAATCCATCTGGTAAAGCTGGTCGCCCGAAAGGACAACGACGTAGTTCACATCATCGTAGGGCGCGAAGTGCTTGATACTCTGCCGGACCGCGTCCGCCGTTCCCTGAAACCAGTTCGGATTGTCCGGCGTCTGCTCAGCGGCAAGGATGTCCACGAAACCACTGTTGAACATGTCGAATTTGTAAGTCTGTACAATGTGCTTGTTGAGCGACGCCGAGTTGAATTGCGTAAGAACAAAAATCTTATTGATGTTCGAATTCAGACAGTTGCTGATCGGGATGTCGATTATCCGGTACTTGCCGGCCAAAGGGACGGCCGGCTTGCTCCGCTCCTTGGTTAGAGGATAAAGGCGCTGCCCCCTGCCGCCGCTCAGCACAATTCCCATTACATCCTGCATGTTGGCTCCATTATCGATACCCTGATTATAGCATCACACTACAGCAGTCAATGATCAGTGATCATTGGTCAGATCTTTCAAGAAACTGCTGACCACTGGCCACGGTGTGCTATTCGCTGCGGAGGGCCACCATGGGATCGACGCGCGTCGCACGTCGAGCGGGAATGTAACCGGCGAGGAGCGCAACAGCGGCTAGGAGCAAGGCCAGGACCCAGAGAATCAGAGGTTCCAGCGCAGTCACTCCATAGAGCGCCCTGGACAAGGCGCGAGTCAAGAGGAAGGCCGCCGCAAGTCCTGGCACGATTCCGAAAAGCGAAAGCCTGATCCCCTGTCTGAGGACCAGCACCAGGATGTCGCCCGGGCGCGCGCCAAGCGCCATGCGGATGCCAAATTCTGTGCTGCGCCGCGACACGGAGTAAGACAGAACGCCGTAGAGTCCGACAGCCGCAAGTACCAGGGCGCCCACACCCAAGATGACCAACAGGCGCGAGCCCAACGTGATCACGCCCATGTTGTGAGCACGGATCTTGTCCAAAGTCTCAAGCCGTTCCACCGGCTGGTTGGGGTCCAAGGCACGGATTTCTTTCTTCAACGCCGCAGCAATAGCCAGCGGATCACCCGTCGTCTTGACCGCCAGCAACATGTGATTTCCGGCATTCTGCACATAAGGAAGGTAGATCTCCGGCTGCGGCGTGATGGCGAGCGGCACGCCCCGCAGGTCTCCAATGACTCCGATGATCGTGCGCGGCTTTCCCCAGACTTCGATCTGCCCTCCGATGGGATTTCCGGCGGTCCAGTATTTGCGAGCCAGAGTCTCACTGACCAGCGCCACGGGTAGTGAATTGGCGGTGTCGCGATCGGTGAAGAGCCTTCCCGCCCTCAAAGGAATAACCATCGTGTCGAAGTAGCTGGGGTTGGCCGAGGTACAGCGAGCCAACGGTTCTTCCCCGCCGGCCGGCCTCGGACGGCCCTGAATGACGAAGGAAACTTGAGGTCCCATGGTTGGCAGGGCACTCGCAAGCCCGGCACTTCTGATGTCGGAGCGCGATTTCAGACGCTCCTGCAGATCCTGGAAGAACGCAATCTGACGCTCTCTCTCCGAGTATCTCGTCCCGGTGAGCGATAGCCTCGTGATGAGGATGTTCTCAGCCCGATAGCCGGGATCTACCTGCCACAGGCGGAACCAGCTCTTGATCGCAAGGCCTGCACCTGCCAGCAGGACCAGTGAAAGTGCGATTTCAGACGCTGCGAGGAAGGTTCCCATACGGTTCTTGGACGTGCCCCCCGACGCGCCCGTGCCGCCTTCCTTCAGGGACTGGCACAGGCTGCCTCCGGACAATTTCAATCCGGGCGCCAGACCAACCGCAATCGCGGCAATCATGAGAAGCAAGAGTGTCGCAGCGAGAACTCGAGCATCCGGTCGAACATCCAAAACCTCCATGTTGGAGCCCAAGGAAGACGCACGGATAAGGTCGCATGCCCCAAAGGCGATCAGCACGCCCAGGCAACAACCCAGAAACGCCAGCATCAGGCTTTCGGTGAACAGTTGGCGCAGCACGCGCATGCGGTCAGCACCCAGAGCGGTCCGGATCGCAATCTCCTTCTCCCGCGCGGCGGCCCGGGCAAGAACGAGGTTCGCGACATTCGTGCAGGCGATGCCCAGGACGGAAGCAACCAGAACCGCGAGGAGCACATAGGCGATCGGATCGACTTTCGCGCTTATCTCCGTGACGAGAACACGCCAGCCGGTGTTGGAGTCCGGGTACTGCTTTTCCAGCCGCCGGGCGATCACAGCCATCTCCGCCTGGGCTTGATCCGTGCTGATGCCAGGTTTGAGTCGCGCAATGACGCCAAGGTAATGAGAACCACGATATGGCGGATTGGGAGGAGGCAGCGGCAGCCAGAGTTCCGGCTCGAAACCGAGCAGGAAGCCCATTTTGACCTCGCGGCCAAGGACGCCGACCGCGATGTGCGGCTGGCCGTTGATCGTGACGGTTTGTCCCAGAACATCCATCCTGGATCCGAACCGTCGCTGCCACAGGCTGTGGCTGAGTAAAACGGCCGGACTCTTGCCCGGTGCGCAATCTTCTGGAAGGAAAGGGCGGCCGGCTTTCAACTGCAGACCGAGGAGCGGTATCACGTCTGCGGTGGCCCTAAGGCTCCGCAAGCGTTCCGGTTCCTCCGCTCCCGTGAAATTGACGGATTCCGGCATAAACGCCGCCATGTTTTCCAGAACGCGGTTCTGCTCCCTAAAATCCTTGTAGTTGGGAAACGATACAGGTCCCCAAAACTTGAGCCGGTCACTCCCTTCCGTTACGAAGACCAGATGATCAGCGTCCTGGTAGGGAAGCGGCTTAAAAACCAGCGCGTTCACGACACTGAAAATTGTCGTATTGGCACCAATGCCCAATCCCAGTATGAGCACCGCCACAGCCGCAAAGGCGGGGCTCTTGCGCAGCATTCTCACTCCGAACCGGATGTCTTGAAGGAAAGATTGCATGGCTCACCTCTCCTGAAGATTTAACTGCGTAGTCCTGGATTGGCTGGAAAAGCCCGATCGGGCGCTTGGATCCGGTCTTTCAGGCCGTCATGCAATCGAGTGTAGGGCCTGGCTGAAAGACCGAATCCGAAGACCTGATCCCAGCCTATACTGCCTTGCCCAAATCCGCACCAGAGGGCAAGTCGCCCTGGGACGTCCCTGCACGGTTTCCGCTCAAATCGGAAGCGCAGTGCGGACAGAAGCGGTCTCCGAGCTGGACTTCTCTCTTGCACTGGGGGCAGGTGGGCCGGAGGTTGAACTTGCAGCTCGGGCAGTAGTTGAAGCGCGCGCTCACGTCTGTGCCGCACTCTGGGCAGGGATAGGGAAGTGGCTCACGCAGCAGAAAGTAGATTATAAATCCGAGACCGAGCCACGCCGGCAACAGGATGATCACCAGAATTGTCCAGAGAGTGGCATTCATCCGCCGCCGCTTTGCATCACGATAGACGTACCCAATGAGAAAAAGAAGAGCGGCAATGGGGATGCTCGCCAGCGTACAGAATCCGGCTGATATCAACGAATTCAGCTGGCGGCTGTATTCCGGGAATGGGAGCTCGAAGGTGTAGTGAATGACCGTCTGAACCACGGCTTGGGCCAGGACGAATAGCGCGATCGTCACGTAGACGAGTCTGCGTGGGATCAAGCGCAGTTCGGCGGAGAAGCGTGTGTGCTCCTTGGTCATCCGGAAGCGAATCAGCCTCACTTTCTCGCTGATCGGCTCGCTCGACGATCCATTGGTAATGTTTTTTTTCTCGGACATGATCAACCTCGCTTTCTGATATAGGGGACGCAACGCACCCCAGAAACCTTTCGTTATTCCTGCATCAGGCTTTCATCCTGCAGGCTCTGCATGCTCAGCACTGCCGCAAGTACCAGCGCCGGCACCGCCCACCACATAGCAAACCCCATTTGCCAGAGCGGGCTGGGAATGCCGACCCTGTGGGCCATCCATCCGAAACCCCGCCACAAGTAGGACGCGCTCGCCGCAATCCACGCCCAGGAAATGGCCGAAACAACCCAGAGCCACATACCCGGTAGCCGCCGCCTATCCAGTTCCTGCGCCCGCCGGCGCACGCGGAGCCGGGTCATTTCCACGAGCGCCGGATTGACTCGGACTGAGACGGACCGGATTGACTGGATCGCGTGATCCATTGCAGCTGCACGTCTCGCGCATGCCGGGCAGCTTGCCAGGTGAGCCTCCAGCCATTTCAGGTCTGCCGCCGTTACGTTCTCCACCTGCGACTGGAGTATGAGCTGCTCTGCGCGCCCATGCATGTTTTCGCTCATGACTTGTCTTCCCCCATAGCTTCTCTCAGCATCTCCAAGCCCCGATAGAGCCTGGATTTCACGGTGGAGAGAGGCGCCGCCACAATCGCGGCGATCTCATCCAGCGCCAGGTCCTCCTGAAAACGGAGCACCAACACTTCCCGGTAAACCGCCGGGAGGCAGCCGAGAGCTGTTGCCACCAGCCGGTTCTCTTCCTCGCGAAAAAGCCGCTCCGCCGGCAAGGTGGTTTCGGATGCTGGAATATCGACCGATCCGGCTCTTTCGGGATCAACCAGTTCGTCCAGACTCACAGGAGCCTTCCTTTGCCGCATCAAATCGATGAACAGGTTCCGAGCAATTGCGAAAAGCCACGTCTCGAATCTCGACTTACCGTTGTAGAGGTGCCCTTTCTCCAGCACGCGCATCCACGTTTCCTGGAACAGGTCCTCCGCCGTTTCGCGGGCGCCGGCAAGATAGAGCAGATACCGGAACAAACGGTACTGAAACTGCTCGATCAGCCGGTCGAGGACCTCGGGGTCGCGGCTGCGTAATCCGCGCGCCACCTCCCTGGCTTCCCGCTCCATCGAACCCACGAAAGTGTATGTCACGGTCAACATTCTAGTCACGTATACGGGCGAGGGGTTGAAAAAGACGCACGCCGCATCAAATAACCTGGGATCGGGCCGGTCCCTTGGAGGACGTGCCGATCCGATCTTTGCTGGCATAAATCTCGCATTTCAGCGACAATGTCCCCGCCATGAAATCATCGACATTTCGTTGTCCGTCATGTGCGTCCCCTGTATTGGAAGGAAGCAGTTTCTGCGAGGCCTGCGGGACTGCGATAAGCGCCGTTAACGAGCTTCCCACCCAGGCTGTGATGCCTTCCGTGCCGAAAGCATCGCGTCCTGTGCCCCCATCGACACCCTCGGTGGGACGCCTCGCCTCTTATGACTCCATGCCGATCGGCGGATTCACTCCCGGCACCGTGATCGGGGAGCGCTATCGCATCATCGGGCTTCTGGGTCGTGGCGGGATGGGCGAGGTTTATCGCGCGGACGATCTGAAACTGGGGCAGCCCGTTGCCCTGAAGTTTTTGCCGGAGTCGCTTGCGGAAGACCCTGTACTCAGGGAGCGCTTTTTCGCCGAGGTTCGCATTGCCCGGCAGATATCCCATCCCAACGTGTGCCGTGTTTACGATGTCGCGGAACTCGAAGGACAACACTGCCTTTCGATGGAGTACATTGACGGCGAAGATTTGGGTTCACTTTTAACGCGCATCAGCCGGCTGCCCATCGACAAGGCTCTGGATATATCCCGACAGATTTGTGCCGGCCTGGCCGCGGCGCACGAAAAGGGAGTCCTGCACAGGGATCTGAAGCCCTCCAACATCATGCTCGACGGACGTGGCAGGGCGCGCATCACCGACTTCGGGCTCGCCGTTGTTGCCGAAGAGGCATCGCAGGAGAACTTCGTCTCGGGCACGCCGGCCTACCTGGCACCGGAGCAGTTGGCCGGAAAAGGGGCGTCCGTTCGGAGCGATATCTATGCGCTGGGAATGGTTCTTTACGAGCTCTACACCGGTAAGAGGGCGTTCGAAGCCGGTTCACTCGCAGAGCTCAGGAACAAAAAGGAGAATGCGGCACCGACTCCACCATCGCAAATGGTCAAGGAGATGGACCCGGTCGTCGAGCGCGTCATCTTGCGCTGCCTGGACAACGATCCCCGTGCTCGTCCCCCATCGGCGCTTCAGGTGGCAGCGGCGCTTCCGGGAGCGGATCCGCTGGCTGCCGCTCTTGCCGCGGGTGAGACCCCTTCACCAGAAACAGTCGCGGCCTCCGGGGGCGTTGAGGGTTTGAAACCAAGGCTTGCGTGGGCGTGTCTGGCCGTGGTTCTCATTGGACTTATGTTTGCAGCCCAGCTGAACGTCAAGGCGACCCTCCTCGGACGTGTCAGGCCCCAAAAGCCTCCCGAGGTTCTTATAGAAAGGGCGAGGGAGATCCTGAAGAAGGCAGGCTACACAGACCCACCGGCTGACTTTGCCTTCGGGTTCGAGCCGGACCGCAGCTACGTGGAGTACATCCGAGAGCACGACCAGTCCAGAACGCGCTGGGACAGGCTCGAAGGCAATGCCATTAATTTCTGGTATCGTCAAAGCCCGCAGCCCATCGAGCCTGCGACGTTTCCTGGCCTAAGCATATCCGCATTCGCCGGCATCTATCCGAACGATCCTCCGGTCGAGATGTCGGGAATGGCAACCGTGTGGCTGAATCCTCAGGGACGGTTATCCGAATTGATCGCCGTTCCGCCGCAAGTCGATAGCTCAGCCGACACACCGGTGACACTGCCATGGGATATGCTCATGACCGAAGCCGGCGTCGATCCTGCCAGGTACATGCGCGTCCCACCGGCCTGGCTGCCTCCTACCTTCTCCGACAGCCGTTCTGCTTGGGAGGAACCGTCTCCATATTGGCCCGGCCATCCTATTCGGATTGAGGCGGCGGCCTTCAAGGGCAAGCCGGTCTACTTTAAAGTCATTGGGCCCTGGACCCGGCCAAGCAGAATGGTTACAAACTCCATGACCTCAGGAGAACACGCCCAGGCGATCCTGCTTATTGCGATACTTTTGGCGCTTTTCGTTGGAGGAGCATTTTTTGCCCGTCGAAATCTCCGTCTGGGCCGGGGAGATCGCCGAGGGGCATCCCGGCTGGCGGTCTTCGTCATCACGATCATGTCGATCAGCTGGATTCTGGGAGAAAGCCATGTCGCAACCATGGGGGAACTCGGCCTGGCCGTTATGTTCGCGAGTTGGACCCTCTTTGTGGCCGTATTCATCTGGATTCTCTATGTAGCACTGGAACCCTTTATCAGGCGCCGTTGGCCCGCGACCATCGTCTCCTGGAGCCGGCTGCTTGCGGGAGAGGTTCGAGATCCGCTGGTGGGCCGCGACCTGCTTTTCGGTTCAGCTTTTGGAGCAGCTTCCTCCGTTATCATCCTGAGCAGTGGGCTGCTTCCTTCCTTCTTCGGGCGCGCTCCGGAAACTCCCCTCTTCGGCCTGTACGGCGCCTTGACCGGGGGGCGCAACCTCGTTTCAGGACTCCTTTGGATTGTCACGCTCACATTGTTCGTTTCCCTTGCGCACCTTTTCCTTTTGTTCTTACTCCGAACCGTTCTGCGGAAGCAGTGGGCCGCGGCGGCGGCATACATCCTCATCCTCGCACCTCTGCGTGTGTTGCAGTCGAGCGTCCCATGGGAGATTGCGTTCTTCGTGGCCGCCGTTTTCGGACTTTATGTTTTCGTGCTCATGCGTTTCGGCCTGCTGGCTTTCATTGCCTGCCAGTTGGTGAGAGGCCTTGTTGAAACCTTCCCGATAACGACGCAGTTCTCTCTCTGGTATTCGGGGTACACGCTTTTAACCCTGGCATTCATCGGCGCGATTGCGTTCTTCGGCTTCTATACTTCCCTTGGCGGGCATCCTCTTCTGGGAAAGGCGGTTCTTGAAGAATAGCCTCGTCAGTGGCGTGCAACTCGTTTAGCCGTTGCGGCTGTTGGCCCATCGGAGGACTAAGGGATCTATGGTGCAAGGGTGCAATCAAAAGTGAGAGTCAATCCTCAAAACGCAAACCGCAAAGGCCTCAAAGACCTCAAAGAAACCACTTCAGATTCTTTGCGCTCTTCGAGGTCTTCGTGGTTTGATTTTCGAGCCAAACCATTTGGGAGCAGATTCCTGATTGGGCTGAGCTAACTCCCAGTTCTAATTGCACCCATGGCGCAACGCCGGCTCGCAAACGAATCGAGATTGGTGTGCCTTATGGCTTCTTGGTGGACCTTTGAAAACACACCAAGAGAACGATAACGCAAGGGCTTACTGAGACTCTTTCCCGATCGAGAATATCTCTGCGGATAAGTAACACAGTGAGTGCTGGATTCGTATTGACATTCATCGAGAGTGTTAATCTAGCACATTGCGCATAATGTAACGATAGGGGGCGGCATGAAGAGCGGCGGAATGGCAGTATTCAGCTACGCACTAATGATGGGCGTCATGGCACTGGCGGCCGAGAAGCCGGTCGACTTGAGCGGGACATGGGTTCTGACAAAAACCGACCAGAGTTTTTCTCCCATCATGATGGGAGGAGGGGGAGAGGGCGGTGGTGGCGGAATGGGCGGTGGTGGTGGAATGGGTGGTGGCGGTGGAATGGGTGGTGGCGGTGGAATGGGCGGCGGTGGCGGAATGGGCGGCGGCGGTGGAATGGGCGGCGGCCGTCGTGGCGGAGGTGGTTTTCCAGGTGGGGGCAGCCAGAGAGGCCAAGTTCCCGGCGCGAGCATTCCTGCTGAGGTTCAGGATCTGAGTTTGGCGATCACCCAAACCGCCACGGAGATCAAAATCGAGCGAAAGTGGTCTCGTGATGGGAAAGAGCAATCTGTCCAACAATCCTTCACCCTGGATGGGAGTGAGAATCGCAATCCGGACGATATGGGCAGGGGTGAATTCAAGTCGAAGACCAAGTGGCACAAGAGCAGCCTGGTAACCGAAGGCAATCAGCAAATGGCCACAGGCAGCAGGGATATTGCCATGCGCGTCAAGCAAGAGTTCTCCCTTTCCAAGGATGGCCAGTTGCTGACCGTGAAAACTACAAGGGACACTCCAAGGGGACAGATGAACACCAAGCAGATCTTCAGGAAATCCTGACCTAGTTCGGATGGATGGCGGAACAGATTCTCGAGCGAGGGAATCTCATCTGGGGTTGATCTGAAGTTCCCTACGAATGCCTTCTGCCAGCCACTGTCACCCTCACAAACTTGACGAATCCCATTGGTTGTCCGCCCTTCCTGGACCGGAGACGGGTGGTAGCTTACTCTCCTCATTTCATGCTCTCGTTAAGGGCTCGCGCAAGAATTACTTGGCATTTTGCTGCTGGCCTGCGGGCCGCAGCCTGAAAGGGCGCGGCGGCGGGTGGGCATCTGCTTCGTTGCCGCTCCTCGACGATGTACACCGACATCGCCTGCGTCGCGGCGCCTCGCATCTGCCCACCCGGCGCTCGCG
>Ga0315277_10001427_pt1 | contig 34937 bp, 31 predicted proteins | sample YL17G05_15_MG_FD_203695 | JGI IMG/M metagenome (GOLD analysis project Ga0315277, IMG submission 203695) | Sediment microbial communities from Yellowstone Lake, YNP, Wyoming, USA - YL17G05_15 | ecosystem: Environmental > Aquatic > Freshwater > Lake > Sediment | place: USA: Wyoming | collected...
ACGGAACTCGATTGTGCGGCTCGATGCGCAAGAGCTTATAGAACTCATCTAGGTGCACCGGACCCCGATCGAAGGCATGCATGTGGTCTGGCAGACACTATCTAGTCCGCAAATCGTTTATATAGCATGAAGCATGATTTGGACGGCATTGCGTCTGGTCGAATCCAGACGACTGACAGCTTGGGACGAGTTGGGGGGACACAGGGGCATGAAAGCAATCTCCAGAGGAGTTCGTGCGTTAGCGGTGCTAATCGTCGTCATCATGGTTATGTCCGCGGTGCCGGTGTTCATGACTGGACAGCCGTTGGCTCAGAATGCGTCCGCAGGAGCTGCGGTTGCCACTGAGGTCAAGATTGGCTGGCCCATGATGGATTTCGCATTCTGGAATCCGTTCGGAATCGAGATGATGGAAGACTGGGTCTCGTGTTTTATGATCTATAGTGCATTGTTCACGTACAGCGAGGACGTCGTGGGTCCGATCCCGGACCTCGCCACGGGCTACTACCAGACCTTCAATCCAGACGGCTCGATGATCACGACAATCAACATCACTGACCATGCATACTTCAGGAACAAGGCGGACCCGACAAGTACAGTTCACCCGCTTACCGCGAACGATGTGGCTTTCACATTCCTGACAATACAGTCGCATCCTGGAGGTTCCTGGGACAGCTATGTGAAGGACATCACCCAGATCACTGTGATCAATGATTACCAGTTCACTCTGAGAACGGAATACACGAAAGCTACACTAATGGACGACATCGCTAGCATTCCCATCGTGCCGGAATACGTATGGTCGCAGGTCCCCAGCAACAAGATCCTGAGCCCGATCAGCCCGGGCGACACGATCGGGAGCGGGCCGTTCTACTTCGACTCGATGATGAAGAACTCGTGGTGGAGATTCGTCAGGGCGCCCAACTACCACGGCGCGACCGATTTCCCTGGAGTAAGGGACATCAACATGGAAAGCGTGCTCTTCACACTCTACTCAGACGCCTCAGCCGCCACGATCGCGATGAACAGCGGCGTTGATGATTGTGTAATCTTGACAGGCAATGCGAACCTATATCTCAACACTCTCGGAGTCAACGCAAATGTGAACATCACCAAATTCGCAGTGAACGAACCGGGAATATACGACATAGCAATCAACGCTATCCCGATGGAGAACAGAACCACGACCTACGGTCAGGGGAATCCGCTTCTCTTGGACCGCGCTGTTAGAAAGGCCATCATGATGACCGAGAACAAGCAGATAATCAAGGACGAACTCCTTTTCGGCCTCCCGACAATCGCTGATTCCGTGCTCCAGCCCGGGTACTGGCACAAGACGATTGACAACCCGCTACCCTACAGTCCCGCGCAGGCAATGGAGAACCTTACAGCGGCGCACTACGCTGACACCAACGGTGACGGCTACCTGGAAGCAACAGCTGATTCCTATCCGGTTCAGCAGGGCTGGGCGAGTGCTGGAGACCAGCTCCGGTTCAGGCTGAGAGTCCCGAACACCGATCCAGCATACTCATCCATGGGGCAGAACTGGGTGAGCTGGGCAAAGGATGCCGGCATACGATTCGATTTCACGGCAGCATCTGAGAGCGTAATGATAAACTCAGACTGGTACAAGGCGAACTACGATGTCTGGATCTGGGGTTGGGGCTGGGGCGCTGAACCCCTCGCATCCCTCGGCGTATGGCTCTGGGACCAGATAAAACCCGGCGGGGACAACTGCCAGATGCCCATGGGACCTACGCCCGGAGACTTCGATGCTCTGTACCGCCTTGCTGATAGGACCATGGACAAGAGCACGAGGAAGATCATGGTGGATCAGCTCCAGCAGTGGGTCTACGAGAGCTATTGCGAAAACCCACCCATCTACTATCTCGGTCTCTATGGCGTCACTGACGAGCGATGGCTAGGCTGGGGGAACTTCACTCAACACCCTGGCAAGGTGCCTCCATCGGGCTATGAGTGGCTCTGGTTCGATCTCTACCCGAACACTGCAAACAAGAGGCCTGTGTTTGAGACACCACTCGATCCGACGTACTACGCGGTGGTGGACAACGCCCAGACATTCAGCATAACGGTGTCCGACAACGAAGGCGATCCGTTGACAGTCAACTGGACTTTCGGCGACGGAGCGACTGCTCACAACGACTACACGGCGGGCACGACCTCCACGCCGATTACGGTCACACAGTCGCACACCTACACAGCCGTGAACGTGGCTGGCCTGCCATTGAATGTCACACTGTGGGATGGGCAGGCGGACCATGAGGTCAAGAGTGAGGCGACGGTCTACGTCCAGTCTTCTAGCGATACGGCGCCGACCATAACCACTCCTGTGGGGTACAACCCTGCACCTCCTGTCTATGTCGGAACGTCTGTGACTTGGACCGTGTCTGCCAAGGACGCGGAGTCTGGCGGACCCTCTGGCTATGGGCTGATGTTCACATGGGATTGGGGAGATGGCACCTTCACAACTACCCACCACCAGCCGACCGTGAACAATACCGTCTACACGGACACCTTAACGCACAGCTGGGCAATTGATGGGATCTACAGTGTTAAAGTGAATGTATGGGACGGCTTCGGCCTGCCCAACGACCCTGTGCACAACGTCTCGAGCTCGGTCGTGAACTATGAGGTGAAGGTCAACCTGTCACCGGATTATCCAACAGTCTCGTCCATCTCAGCAATTCAGGACCAATGGACCACCTGTGTTGCGACGGACACGGACCCCGACCCCGACACCCTGCGGTTCACCTGGGACTGGGGGAACAACACCTACAACGTCACGAACCACGACACGTCGGGCAATCCTGGAGGAGTCGTGACATCGACCGTAGAGCACATGTGGAGCTCACCAGGCAACTATCTTGTGGCGGTATGTGTGGATGACCTGAGCGGGCACAATGTGTCGTGGGATGTCGTTGCAGCTGTCTATCCAGCAGGAACTGAGGTTCCTCCGACTGCACTGGCAATGTCCTATGTGCCGGCTTCTCCTGCGATTGACGATCCTGTCACATTCAATGTGACGGCGACGGACGCCGACAGCGACGCACTGGAATTCTACATCCAGTTCGGAGATGGAGGCGATGCTCTGGCGTTATCGGCTGGCGGCACGACAGGTGCTCAGTATGCCGAGTTCATCCACGCGTACGCAGTTGCGGATACCTACACCGTCACGCTTCACGTAAACGACACGACGGGTCCCGCAGACCACAACGTTTCCACGACCACGACGATTACTGTGACGCAGAACTTGCCACCGACGATCTCGATCCCGTCGACCATCAGCGCGGCGTATAGCGTCCCGAAGGACTTCGCTCCACAGGTATCCGACCCGGAGGGAGATCCGCTCTCGGTCTGGTATGATTGGGGCGACGGTACCCCGATGACCATGGGCAACCCGTCCAACAACTACACCGCCACGCACACCTATTTGGCCATCGGCCAGCGCACTTTGACGATCTACGGGGATGATGGGCAGGGGCACAACGTGAGCGTAACCGCGACAGTGGAAATATCGGAGGCGAACTTCAAGCCCCAGGTCCAGAGCATTACCAAGAGCCCCGCAAAGCAGGCCTATGCCGTGGACGAAGAGATTACCTTCGCGATAACCGTGGGCGACTACGAGGGGGATACGATTACTCTAGCAGTTGACTTCGGGGACGGCACTACACCGCACTCAGAGTCCGTTACGATGACTCCGCAGGAGAACAAAGTTGTGAACGTCGCCCATTCGTATAGCGAGGGCAACGCAACGGCATACACAGTGACCGCGACCGCGACCGACGGCAAGGTACACTCAGACCCAAGCCTCGCCGAGAAGACAACGACCGTACTGGTCGAGGTACAGGGTGGCGGCGGAGGAGGAATCAGCAACGCTGCGATGTACGCCGCGGTCGCAGTCGTGGCGATTGTTGTCGTAGGGCTCCTTGCCTTCATGATGGTGAAGCGCAAGAAGAAAGGGACGGAGACAGGTGCGCCCGCATCAGGAGTCTCATTGCCCGAGGAACCGCCGAAACCGTGAGAAGCACCTGACAGATCCCCGAAACGCAAACCCCAAAAACCTCTTTCCTTCTCATTATTCTTCGACCTTTCGAAGTCGCATATTCCCGCTCAAACAGAGCTCGAGAAGGCATCTCGCGGCCTGGATGAACAAGAGCCTATAGAGCTCGATTTGGTGCGCTGGGCCTGGCGAAGGCGTGCTGGGAGTGTGGCAGTAGCTATCCAGTCCGCAAATCGTTTATATAGCACAAAGTTCCATCACGCCGCCGACAGGGGGTCGAGGGGATGGTTCAAACCCCCATGATAGGACAAGACGGACAAGGGGAATATAACATATGAATGAATATTGGCTTAGAGCAACACGTGTGCTTGCCCTGCTGATTGTCGTGATGTTCGGAGTCTCAGCTCTGCCGGCTGTGATTACGGGTGCGCCGGCCGCCGGAAACGCATCTGCGGCTTCTGCAGCCGCAACAGAAGTCAAGATCGGATGGTTGAGCGAGATCATCATGTGGAATCCGATGAACATCGAGATGGTGGAGGACTATGTTGCCTGCTATCTCATGTATGGCGAGCTTTTCACTTACGACCAGGACTGGGGCGGACCTGTGAACGACCTTGCCACAGGCTACTACCAGGTCGTCCAGCCAGATGACTCGATGATCACGACGATAAACATTACATCCCATGCCTACTTCAGAAACAAGGCCAACCCGACTGACACTTCGCATCCTCTTACGGCGAATGATGTGAAGTACACCCTCGACAGGATCATGGCCAACTCAGGTGGCGCGTGGGACACGTACCTGTACGCGGTCACGAATGTCACGGTCATAAACGACTACCAGGTTGCCATTACGACTGTGTATCCCAAAGCTACTTTGATCGATGACCTGACGCAAATCCCGATCATACCGGAGTATATGTGGAGTCAAGTCTCCGACGTCAAGTTCTATACAGCCAAGGATCCGGCCTGGCTGGTTGGTACCGGACCATTCTATTTCGACTCGATGGTGACAGGTTCGTGGTACAGATTCGTAAGAGCGCCTAACTACTATGGCGCTGTGGAGAACCCCGGAGTCAGGGAAGTGAAGAACGTTGAGAGCATACTCTATACGGTATATACTAGCGACTCCGCGATGACCATCGCGATGAACGATGGAGTCGAGGACGCAATAGTACTCTCTGGTTCGCCGAACCTCTTCTTGAACACCCTGGGCGTCAACTCCAATGTACACGTGATAAAGCAGGCAGTCCAAGAACCGGGCATATGCGATGTCGCTGTGAATGCGATTCCTTACGAGAACAAAACCCTTCCCAACGGCTACGGCACGACAAGGAGTGAAGGGAACATGTTGTTGCTGGACCCGATAGTCCGACAGGCCATAGCCATGACGATGGACAAGGACACGATTGTCAATACCTATCTCTACGGCCTGGCCACAAAAGCCGAATCGGTCCTTCAACCAGGGTACTGGCAGAAGGCAATAACTCCTACGCCTTTCAACACGGCGGACGCGAAGGCGTTGCTTATGGCTAATGGATATGCTGACCTTGACGGCGATGGGTACCTAGAGGCGAACACAACCGCGTACCCAGTCCAGCAGGGCTGGACGACAGTTGGTAAAGAGCTGGCAATCGAGATCCATGCTCCAAACACTGACCCGAGCTACTATGTCGTGGCTCAGAACTGGGCGACGTGGATGGGGCAGGCGGGAATACGAGCTACTCCAATGCAGCTGTCTGAGACCGTCATGACGAACTCGGATTGGTACAAAGCCAAGTACGATATCTGGGTTTGGCACTGGGGCTGGTCGCCCGAACCGCTGTCGAACCTCGGTGTCTGGCTCTGGGAGGAGATGGCTCCTGGCGGAGACAACTGCGAGATGCCGATGGGCCCGACCCCAGGCGACTATGATGTTCTCTTCCGGCAGGCACAGCGGACACTTGACAAAACCGCAAGAAAGCAGATGGTGGACCAACTCCAGCAGTGGGTCCATGACAGCTACACTGAGAACCCGCCCTTCTACGACCTCGGCCTGCACGGCATGACGGACGAGCGCTGGCTCGGCTGGGGCAACTGGTCCCAGCATGTAGGCAGGTCAACCGTATCAGACCTGCTCTGGCTCTGGTTCGACCTCACGCCTAACCTGGCGAACAAGAGGCCAGTGTTCGACACGGGGCTCGATCCGACCTATTATGCGGTCGTGGACGTTCCTCAGACATTCAGCGTGACCGTATCAGATGAGGATGGCGACCCATTGACCGTCAACTGGACCTTCGGCGACGGAGCCACGGCCCAGGATACCTTGGCAACGGGCACAACTACTACGCCTCAGACAGTGACGCAAACGCACACCTATACTACTGTGGACATGGCAGGCGTTTTGATGACCGTGGCCCTATGGGACGCCCAGCCGGCTCACGAGATCGTGGGCGTGACGACGGTATATGTTCAGGCGGGAACCGACACTCCACCCACGATAACCTCTGCGGTCACGTACGACCCGCCTTCGCCCGTGTATGTCGATGTGCCTGTGACATGGTCGGTCTCGGCGCAGGATGCTGAGTCCGGCGGGGCTTCAGGGTTCGGGCTTGCGTTCACTTGGGACTGGGGCGATGGGACATCAACAACCCACCTCTATCAACCGACAGTGAATGACGTGCCCGTGACTGATACAGCGACGCACAGCTGGGCCATGGATGGATCCTACAATGTTCAGGTCTACGTCTGGGACGGATTCGGCCAACCTGACGACCCGATCCATAACGTGTCGAGCGCTGCGATCCCATACCTTGTGCTTGTGAACTTGCCTCCGGACTTTCCAGTGATCTCTCCAATTGCGAGCCACTCAGGAGTCGTGACACAATGCGTGGCAATCAACTGGGATCCAGATCCTGACATGCTCAGGTTCACTTGGGATTTCGGCAACGGCACATACGCAGTGACTGATTTCGACAACTCGGCGGACCCCGGCGCGCCGGTGACTTCGGTTGTCACCCACACGTGGGCTGCACAAGGCAACTACAGGGTCACAGTGTGGACGGATGACTTGACAGGAGGAACCGGACACAATGTATCGTCTTCGACAGTTGCGTCGATCAGAAATGCGGGCACGAACGTGCCTCCGACAGGACTGATGCTGAACTTCACACCAAGCTGGCCTGTACCCGGAGAGGCTGTCACCTTCGATGCGAGCGCTGTGGACTATGACGGCGACGGACTAACGTTCTATCTGGACTACGGCGACGGCTCGAGTGCGGTTCAGACATCTGCTGGCAGCAGCAACAGACAGTCGGTGCAGTTCACGCACGCGTACGCTCTCGCAGGCGACTATTCGGCGACGCTGTATGTGAATGACAGCAACGGCCCAGCTAGCCACAATGTATCAACCGTCCAGTACCTGTATGTCGTCGGGAACGCACCTCCTGTGATCGCTTTGCAGGCAGCCTTTAGTGCGCAATTCGGGATTCCGAAGCAATTCACCCCGACCAGCATTACGGACCCGGATGACGACCCGCTTTCGGTCTGGTATGACTGGGGCGACGGAACTCCGATGACTGCCGGTGACCCCCTGAACTCGTATGCTGCGACACACACCTACTCGGTAGTTGGCCAGCGCGTCATGACGGTCTATGCGAACGATGGACAGGATCACAATGTGAGCGCCACCTCAACCGTCGACATATCCGAGGCGAACCTGAAGCCTCAGGTAGTGAGCATGTCCAAGAGTCCTGCGAAATCGTCCTATGCGGTAGATGAGGAGATCACCTTCGTAATAACAGTCAGCGACTACGATGGGGACACGATCACTCTGACAGTTGACTTCGGGGACGGTACTACACCGCACTCGGAGTCCGTTACTCTGACTCCGCAGGTCAACAAAGTGGTGAACGTCACCCATTCGTACAGCGAGGGCAGGGAGACGGCATACACAGTAACGGCGAACGCGACCGACGGCAAGATACACTCAGACCCAACCCCGGCGGAGAAGACAACGACCGTACTGGTCGAGGTAGAGGGTGGTGGCGGAGGTATCAGCAACGCCGTGATTTACGCCGCAATCGCGATAGTGGCGATCGTAATCTTGGCCCTTCTTGTCTTCATGCTGATGAAGCGGAAGAAGAAAGGACCTGAGGCTGCTGCTCCGGCGCCTGGTGTCACGCCCCCAGAAGAGCCTCCGAAAACGCAGTAGAGGGCGGACAAACTAAACAAAACCCTTTCCAAATTCCCTTCATCGGCTCCACTGGGTGGGAAACGCCCGGAGGTGTCAAACAGCAAGTGTTAAGTCGTTCGGAACGATGCGTAATCGAAGAAAAGGGGTGAGCAATTGGCCTCATTTAGGAGAGTCCTGGGAAAACGGATCATCAACGCCTTTGTCACGATCATCATGATCATGATACTGAACTTCGCGCTCTTCAGAATCATGCCGGGGGACCCCGCAGCGCTCATGACCCCGAGAGACCCGAGAGTATCTGAGGCCGTCTACTGGCGGAACGTCGAGAAGATGGGCCTGAACGACAGCCTCGAGATGCAGTTCTTGAAGTACTTCATCGAGACTTTTTCCGGGGACTGGGGGACATCGTATATCTATGAGAAACCTGTGGTCGATGTGATGGGCAACGCTTTAGCTTGGACTATGCTGTTGCTCACAACATCGACAGCCCTAACATTCATGATTGGAGTCGCCCTGGGGAAATGGGCTGCCCGGAAGAGGGGCCAGACGACCGATGTGGCCATCACTGGCTTCGGCCTGTTCTTCTATGGCATGCCCATATTCTGGTTCGGCATAGTGCTGCTCGTCATATTCGTTGGCGTATTCCACCTGCTCCCGTCAGGAGGGTACATGACCTCCGGGACTAGCCCGTTTCCAATCACTCTCGGGAAGATAGGTGATATCTTAGCTCACATGATCCTGCCCGTCACTACACTCACAATAGGTTCTGTGGCCGGCGTCGTGCTCATAATGCGCAACACCCTTGTGGACATCCTAACGGAGGAGTACATTGTCACCGCCTATGCCAAGGGCCTCACAGAAGCCCAGGTCATGAAGAAGCACGCATCGCCGAACGCGAATCTTCCTCTCGTCACGATGATTGCCATGGATACTGCGTTCATATTGGGCGGCGCGTTCCAAATCGAGGTCGTCTTCAGCTACAAGGGCGTCGGATGGACGACCATCGACGCCATCTCGAAGGAAGACTTCCCGCTCCTGCAGTTCATTTTCTTCATAGGCGGGGTGGCTGTAGTCATAGCCAACTTGTTGGCGGACCTCATACTAGTCAAGCTAGACCCGAGGGTGTCCATCACATAATCAGGAGGCGGAAAGGATGATGACACTCAACGAGGTAAGCCATGTGATGGGGTTGAAGGCCATAGCGATTCTCGGACCCACGAAGGCATCGAAGATGGCGGGCTCAGTGGGCCTGGTGGCGATTATCTGCGCACTCCTTGTCCTCAGCTCCGTGACTGTTGGAGATGGGCGGGAGACAGGCCCGGCAAACCATGTGAATGTCACTGCGCTCCAGGACACGACGCCGCCGAATGCGAATGCTGGTCCTGACAAGTCTGTCTGGCAGAACCTACAGTTTACATTCGACGGCTCCCTATCCAACGATACTGAAAGCGGGATAGCGAGCTATGTATGGACTTTCGTCTACGATAACGCGACAGTGACCCTGGTCGGCGAATACGCCCAATTCACATTCGCAATACCTGGGATTTACACCGTCACTCTGAACGTGACCGATAACGACGGCAACTGGGCCACGGACACAATGAGGCTGACAGTGATGGCTGACACCTCACGCCCGTTCGCGGTGTCGTCTGCGCCGATCAAGAATGGATTTCCGGGCCTACCTATTGAGTTCAATGCTTCACTGTCGTTCGATAGCACCGGCCAGATAATCAACTACAGCTGGAGTTTCAACGACAATGGGCCGCACGTGCTCTACGGCAAGGTGGCTTACTACTCCTTCAGCCAAATAGGGAACTACACTGTTGTATTGAACGTCACCGACACGGGTCTTAACTGGAACCGCACGACCATCAAGGTCTATATCAGAGCAGACACAGAGAAGCCGAAGATGCCCAAGATGAGCGTGCTGAACAAGACGGCATACGTCGGCTCGAGAGTCGTACTCAATGGCAACCCGACGACGGACAACTCCAAGGTCATCGTCAACTACACGTGGTCGTTCGTCTACAATGGCTCGGAGGTTCAGATCTACGGGGCCATCACAGGCTGGTGGTTCAACAAGAGTGGAGACTATGTCATCACGTTCAGCGCAACGGACTACTATGGGAACAGCAACACGACCACATTCCACGTGAAGATCAAGAGGATACCGACGTTCCTGGACAAGAACTGGCCGTGGCTCACCTTCGCCCTCATCATAATTGGGTTCATCGGCTATGAGTCGGTCACCAAGTACAAAAGAGATCACACGCTCCTGACGAAGACAGACAGGGACAAGCTCAGCCTTGAGATCCAGAGGTTGCGGAAGATCATGCGCCTGTTCATGGCGACCAGGATGGGCAAGGCGGGGATGATCATAATCATGGTCTTCGTGGCAATCGCTCTGTATGCGACTCTGCTCCTGCCTCCAACTGCCGTGAGCCCGCAAGTGTTGGCGCGTGAGTCTTGGCAACACCCATTCGGAACGGACCAAATAGGCAGAGATGTGTTGATTCGGACTCTACATGGTTCGGTTGCCTCTCTCATAATCGGCTTCGTCGCTATGGCGATCTCTATGATCATTGGGACCGTCTACGGCCTCGCCTCTGGGTATTGGGGCGGTTGGAGGGACGAGGTCCTGATGAGAATCAACGACGTGTTCCTCTCCATCCCGTGGCTAGTGCTGATGATAGTCATCGCAGCCATCTGGGGATCCCAAGACCTGTTCTCTGTCATCGTCGTCATTGGCGTAACTGGATGGTCCACCACTGCTAGGATAGTCAGGGCGCAGGTCCTCTCGCTCAAGGAGAGGATGTTCGTCGAGCGGGCGAAGGCGATCGGCTCGGGAGAGTGGCACATCATAAGGACCCACATCCTGCCTAACGTCGTCCCGCTGATATTCGCGAACGCCATCCTGACCATCGCGATATCCATCCTGTCAGAGAGCACTCTCAGCTTCCTCGGGCTCGGCCCGCAGGATGTGGAGACCTGGGGGAGGGTCCTTGAGGACGCGTACGCCCAAAGCGCTGCGCTCGCAGGCCCGTACTTGTTCATCATCATGCCCGGGCTGTGCATCGTGATAGTCGTCCTCGGATTCACGTTCATAGGTTATGCGATGGACGAGGTCCTGAACCCCAAGCTGAGAAAGCGTTGAGCCAGACGGCGTTTCCAAACCCCTTCAGCCCGTCTTTCATCCACAGGCTTTGCATCTTAATTACTCATGGAAGTGTTTTGCACATTAATTCGTCTTCTGCCAGTGCCTGGAAATTGACCGTAATCCCGGACTCGAAAATCTCTTGGATTAGCACGCAGATGTTGTGAACGAGGGCCTTGCAGGATGCAGAAAGGGACGCTCTCGTTGCCGCCTGCTTCGCTGAACACACTGAGAAGGCTCTAGCGCGAATCCGCGAGGAGTACGACCCAGAGATATGGTTCAAGTTTCCTTCTCACCGGGGGGACGGACTCTGGAAGGTCCTGGAGGCCAAGTATGGACTGCGAATCATTCGAAAGGATTATTGGACAACCCCAAGACGGGTCGTCTAGAACAGATTTCTCTGATTCGCCTTCAGTAGTGACACTTTGATGCCGTTCTGAACTCCCAGCCGAATATATGTGCAGAATTGCCGTCTGCGCGCAAACTGGCCTATTCATGTACAAACGCCACCCGACGCTCATTTCTGCTTCACCACCCGACTCTGGACAGAACCTCCACACGCGAGGGTTCTAATAGGTGGGATACCTGCTCGACAGAGAAGACGCGGATTTGAAATACAGTCGCTTTGAGAAGGCTAGGATCATCGGCGCCCGAGCGCTTCAGATAAGTCTCGGCGCCCCCATATTCGTCGAAGCCCCCGAGGACCTCATCGACCCGATCTCCATAGCCATAATGGAGTACGAGAAGGGCGTCATCCCAATGACGGTCAATAGAGAGCCCCGTGAACCGAAAAGCAAGGCGCAGAAGCTGTGAATTCCCTGCTTGATGTGACAGTACCGCGCTCTGAGAATCTATGTACAAAATGCTAGTCTGCACATAAACTGGCCTATTCATGTGCAAAGCCTCATCCACAGCAACCTTTTAATATGGAAACCGGTTATCGAGCCCTACCCAATACCAAGAGGTATGGAATGGCTCAGAAGGCTAGGTCTGCTGCGAAGAAGGTCAAGGACAGGTGGAGGGCGAAGGAGTGGTACAAGCTCTACGCTCCCGATATGTTCAGCAAGATGCAGCTGGGCGAAACCCCCTCAGAGACCCCGGAAGGAGTTATGGGGAGGGTCACCGAGGCGACGGTCCAGGACCTCACGGGCGATTTCTCAAAGATGCACATCAAGATCAAGTTCAGGGTGACCGACGTAAGGGGGTTGGACGCTCACACGACTTTCGTGGGTCACGACCTCACGAGCGACTATGTCAGGAGGCTGACCCGGAGAAAGAGAACGAAGACGGATGCTGTCGTTGACGCTGTCACCAAGGACGACTGGGAGATTAGGGTGAAGCCCATGGCGGTCTCCGAGCAGCGGATACAGGCCTCCCAGGAGACAGCGATACGCCATATCATGGAGGAGGAGACTAAGAAAGCTGCCTCCGAGGTGACTATTGGCGAGTTCGTTCGAATGCTTATCATGGGCGAGCTCTCGAAGAGGATTTCAGACGCGTCCAAGATCATTGTGCCTATCAAGAGGATAGAGATCCGCAGGAGCGAGGTTAGCAGAGTCGGCAAGATTCCAGAGCCCGGCGAGAAGCCCATAGTGCCCCCTCAGGAGGAGGTGCCTGCGGAGGAGAAGCCCGCGGAGCCGGCCCCTGAAACAGCCGCTGCGCCCGCTGAGTCTGCCGCGCCGGCCAGTGGGGATTTGCCCGCGGATGCTGCGAAGCCAGAGTAGGCCTGGGATTCGGGGCGGCTTTGGCGGGCGCGTTGATATCTCAACAATGTCGGGGTGGCTCAGCCTGGTGGAGCGTCGGACTCATAGGGAGTTGTTCTGACCAAGATGCTCCTTGGACATCCGGAGGTCACGGGTTCGAACCCCGTCCCCGACACCATTATTGAGGGACAGGGCATTTCCGAGACCGGAGGCTAGAGGCTTTTGATGAGGGTCATAATCTACACGGGCAAGGGAGGCGTGGGCAAGACCTCTGTAGCAGCCGCCACAGCGTTGAGGTCCGCAGCCCTCGGGCACCGGACAATCGTCATAAGCACCGATGCGGCTCACAGCCTGTCGGATTCGCTTGAGATATCACTGTCAGGCGTTGTCCAGCCGATTGCGCACAACCTCGACGGGCTCGAGGTTGACATCCAGCTCGAACTCGAGACCCGCTGGAAGGAGATCCAGTCCTATTTCTCCGACTTCCTCGCGTCCCAGGGCATGGACGGCGTCACGGCGAAGGAGATGGCGGTTTTTCCGGGCATGGAGCTGATGTCGGCCCTGTTCTATGTGGAGGAGTTCCACAAGTCCAAGAAGTACGATGTAGTGATCATGGACACCGCCCCCACCGCGGACACGCTCAGGCTGCTTGCGTTCCCTGACATAGCCAACTGGTACTTCGAGCATCTATTCCAGATGGTCAGGAACGTCATCAAGATCGCAAGAGTGACGGTCGGAAGACTCGTGTCGACCCCTCTTCCGACAGACAAGTTCCTTGACGATCTCGAGAGCCTTCAACGGAGGCTGAGGTACGTCCGCGACCTGCTCACCGACCCTGACATCACATCCGTCAGGCTGGTCGTGAACCCCGAGCAGATGGTGATAACCGAGACGCAGCGGGCGTACACCTACCTCTGCCTCTATGGCTACACCGTTGAGAGCCTGGTCATCAACAGGATCATGCCGGACTCCGTGTGCGATTCGTACTTCAAGGGAAAGCTGGAGGAGCAGAAAAAGCATCTCCAGACGATCGATGAGATCTTCTCCCCTCTGAAGATGATGCGGGCGGAGCTCATGCCGAGGGAAGTAATCGGGAGGAAATCCCTCGAGAAGCTTGCCGGGCAACTCTTCGGAGACGACGATCCGACAGTGGCGCTTTCGAAAGAGTCGCCCATGAAGATATTCGCAGGGATGGGGGAGAACACCCTGGCGGTGAAGCTCCCGTTCGTCCTGGACCAGAAACTAGAGCTATATACGCGCAAGGATGTACTCACTCTCCAACTAGGGGCATTCAAGAAATCCATCAGCCTTCCCTACGCTCTCGCATCCAAGAAGATTCTCGGTGCGGATCTCGAGGAGGGCTGGCTGAAGATCAGGTTCGAGGGTGAGGACATTGGCAAGAGAAAGGGTAGAAAGAGGGGTAGAGGCGGCAAAGCGGCTGGAAAGGCACGTTGAGGAGATCGCTCAGAAGGTCGCGACAAAAGACACGATGACCCACTTCGTCAACGCCGGCATGGAGGTCGTGCAGGCCGCGAACGCAGCTGTGAAACAGATGGACGTGCCCCTGGAGACCAAGGTCAGGATACACAGGGCTGAGCGCGAAGTGCTGCTGGCCGCGAAGAGTTTCATCGAGGTCGTGCTCGCAGAGGTTGAGAAGGAGATCCCGAAGCAGTCGGAGATCAAGAAAGTAGAGATAAGGCGCAAATCGAAGTGACTCCCTGAGCATATCGAGGCCCTGAGGCACATCTTTTTTATTGGCACGGCCTTACAGTCACCACCCTTGGAATTGGGAGTCGAATTACATGGTCATCAAGATGTTGGTCCCGTACCCCGACAAGTGTACTGGATGTAGGTTCTGCGAGATGGCATGCAGCATCGCGCACGAGAACAAAGTCAACCATTCGGACGCGAGGTTGCAGGTGCATCGTAGGAATGTGAGGCTCGATTTTCCGTCTGTATGCACGCATTGCGTCTCCTGCGGCGAAGACTGCTGTGTGCTCCACTGTCCCGTCGAGGCGATCAAGAAGACTGATGACGGGCAGGTCTATGTCAACCAAGAGGAGTGCACCGCCTGCGGGACCTGCGTCGAGGTCTGCCCGTTCGGCGTGATGCGAATGGAGGAGAAGGCGTTCAACTGCGATCTCTGCGGCGGAGATCCGACGTGCGTCAAGTTCTGTCCGATGGGCGCGATCAAGTACGAAGAGCCGAAGCCTGAGCAGTACGAGGCCGTGAAGAGCCTGCTCGCTGAGGAGGAGTGATGGCGATGAAGGGCTACGCTGGCAAGATCCTCAGGATCGACCTCACGACTGGCAAATCGTCCACAAGACAGATCGATGAGAAATATGCCCGGAAGTACCTCGGAGGACAAGGGTTCGCCGTGGAGCTCGTCTATCACGGCGTTCCGAAGGGAACAGGCGCCTTGGAGCCGAAGAACGTGCTCGCGATGGCGGGTGGAACGTTCGACGGATACCCTGTTCCGACCGGAGGAAAGACGATCTTCGCGGGCAAGTCGCCCGCGACCGGCACACTGGCCGAGAGCGTTATGGGCGGATCGATAGGGGCAGAGCTCAGGCATGCCGGATACGACGCTCTAGAAATAGCAGGCAAGGCGGACGAGCCTTCGTACATCTTCATAGCGGACGAAAGAGTCGAGATCAACGATGCAAAAGACCTCTGGGGCAAGGATACCCGTGTCGTCCCGGAAGCCTTGAAGAAGCGCCACGGCTGGGACGTGAAGGTCGCGTGCATAGGCGTGGCGGGCGAGAAGCTCTCGAGGATCGCTTGCATAGACTGCGACGATAGGCAGGCTGGCAGGGGAGGCCTGGGAGCCGTGATGGGCTCGAAGAATCTCAAGGCGATTGTCATCCGGGGGACGAAAGATCTGGTCCCTGCTGAACCGGAGAAGCTCCTGGAGATCGCGCTGAGGTACCAGAAGATTATGGAGGCGGCGCCATCGTTCATAGAGGACACGAAGTACGGGACCGGCGAGTTCCTTGGCTGGGTCAACAAGGAGAAAGGCGTCTTCCCGACCAGGAACTGGCAGGAGGGCGTGTTCAACGAGCGCGAGAAGATCGACCCATATTACTGGGCCACGAGATACGTCACCAAGAACAAGGCTTGTTTCGCATGCACGAAGCCCTGCGGGAAACTCTTCGAGGTCAAGAGCGGGAAGTTCAAGGGCGTCGCGATTGACGGCATCGAGTACGAGACTCTCTACTCGCTTGGCGGGGCGTGCGGAAACGCGGATGTTGAGAGCGTTGCGAGGGCGAACGAACTATGTGACCTCCTGGGCATGGATACGATCTCTGCTGGCGTCACCGTGGGCTTCGCGATGGAACTTCTGCAAAGAGGCGTGATCTCCGAGAAGGATGCCGGGATGAGGCTTACATGGGACAACGCGTCAGATGCGGTCCCGAGGATGATCGAGATGATGGGCAATAGGAATGGCTTCGGGGACGTGCTTGCGGACGGCGTCAAGGAGGCCGCGAAGAAGATCGGAAAGGGGGCGGAGCGGTACGCTGTACACACGAAAGGCATGGAACCGCCCGCGTACGACGTCCGTGCGATGAAAGGCCACGGGCTATCGTTCATGACCTCGACCAGAGGAGCGTGTCACCTAAGAGCTGGCTTCTACGCACCCGAGCTTGTGGGCAAGTTCTGGCGCTGGGAGGGAATCGACAGGTTCTCGCCGGTCGGAAAGGGAGCGATGGTCGCCACGATGGAGAATTTCATGTGCGTGTACGATTCGGTTGGCCTGTGCAAGTTCTCGAGGGGCTTCTTCCTGATCGACAAGCTCAGGGAGGTCATCGAAGCTGTGACGGGCCTGAAGTTCACGGAGGAGGAGCTCCTGAAGATCGGCGAGCGCATCCACAACATGAAAGGCGATTTCAACGCGCGAGAGGGAATCACGCGGAAGGACTGGCTGCTGCCACCCAGGATCACCGAGGACCCGATCCCGGAGGGCCCGTCAAAGGGACATAAGATCAGCACCGCGGAGATGAATCAGATGCTCGACGACTACATGGCCGCGAGAAAGTGGTCCAAAGAGGGCGTGCCAAGCCCCGAGAAGCTCAGAGAGTTGGATATTTCCTAGGAAGATACTCTTTGGACGAGCTGTTACGCGCCCGATCCTACTCCCCTTGGTTGAAATTGATTTCGCTGAGAGCCCTAGGTAAGACCCCACCTTGATTCAATCGAGAACTCAGATCATCTTGATCGTGTCCGCGAGTTCGTTGAGCTTCCTAAGAGCCACGGCAGGATCTGACTTCTTCAGCAGGACAGCGACGATCAGCGCCTTGCGTCCAGCGCCCACGACCACCATCTTCGCGTCATCTGTCTCGACCAGGATGCTATGCGGAGTGCCGATACGCAGCTCAGAATGCGCGGTCGAGGCGGCACCTAGGAGCGTCGCGCACATGATGGCGAAGGTCTCAACGGACACTCCCTCTGGGACGTCAGCTGCGATCACTAGTCCGTCCCTGCTGATGATGGCCGATGCGATAGAACCGCAACTCTGTTTCAGGGCCCTCAAGGCCGGCTTGAGCTCCAAATCATTCCCCTCCCAACGGTTCTACCTTGAACACGCAGTGCTTGTCCCCCTTGCTAACGCACTCTATCTCTTCGCAGTGCAGTTTCCGGTGAGTGTTCGCTTCGTATATCTTCCTCACGATTCCCCGCAGCCTGTGGCATGTCGGCCCGTCAGCCTGAGAGGACTCTATGGAGCCCTCGGCGACGGCTGTCGACTCCTGGAAGACTATGTTGTCCACCCAGCCCCTAGCGCGGAGCAGATTTGCGCAGACCTCGAAATACTTCTCCTGCTCCTGCATGGCGATCTTGGCCATCTCCTCGCCCAGGATCATGCCCTCCCTGAAGAACAGGCCGTAGCAGGCCTGGGACATCACTCCCTCGTAGAGCTTCCTGATCGCCTCGAACTCCGATTGGGAGAGTTTGACGAATTTCATAGGAACCTCCTCTCGGATTCATGTGGTGGGTATTAAAGATTTGGCGCTAGCGGTTCAGGCCAGGGAGTCAGGCTGGAGTGATTTGGGACGTTTCAAACGAATCTGTGGCCGCTGAAAGGCTTTTTATCGGGAGAACCCATTAAACCGGGTTTGGGAAGATGTTCTCGGATGAAGAGGGCAAACTGGCGGTGAAGTTTGCCAGGGCCGTTGTGGAAAGCCATGTGACTCGCAAGAAGATGGCGGAATTCAAGCTTCCCGAGACCTTCAAGAAGAATTACGGCGTTTTCGTCACTCTGACTACCTATCCTGAGGATGACCTAAGAGGTTGCATCGGGTATCCCGAACCTCTGATGCCTTTAATCGACGCGATTCGCGACTCCGCAGTCAACGCATGCTCCAGGGATCCCAGATTCCCACCAGTCAGGCAAAGCGAACTAGCCAAGATCAAAGTTGAGGTCAGCCTCTTGACACCTCCACTGGAGATAGACGCTAAGAAGAAAGTCGACATGCCATCTCACGTGGTCATCGGCCAGGATGGTCTGATCCTCGAATGCGGCTTCGCGAGAGGGCTGTTGCTTCCCCAAGTACCTGTCGAATGGGGATGGGATGCCGAGGAATTCCTATGCCAGACATGCATCAAAGCTGGCGCATCACCAGACACCTGGCTCAAGCCCGAGGCGAAGGTTTTCAAGTTCCAAGCGGAGGTCTTCTCGGAGGACAAGCCGGGCGGAGAGATCAGGCGCAGGAATCTGAGTGAAGAGCATGGATGTGGTCGTTGAGGGCAACTGCTACATCTCGGGCAAGCTGGAAAGGTGCTGCATCGGGATCGAGCAGGGAAAGATTGCCAGGATAGCGAAGATCCTCGAGGGGGACAAGACATTCAACTTCGGCTCGAGGCTCGTGATCCCTGCCGCCACTGATGCTCATGTTCATTTCCGAGAGCCTGGAATGACACACAAAGAGGATTTCGGATCCGGCTCGCTATCTGCTGTCTGCGGAGGCGTGACCTGCGTCCTCGACATGCCCAACACGAAGCCCCCGACGACCACGGTTCAGGCACTCAGGGAGAAGAAGCGCATTGCATCTTCGAAGAGCCTCGTGGACTTCGGAATTTATGCAGGAGTCTTCCCAGGCATGAGCGTGGACCAGCTAGCTAAGGAGGCAATCGGGTTCAAACTCTACATGGCTGGGACGACAGGCGACCTGATGGTCCCATCGCTCACGAGCATAAGAGGCGAGCTCTCGGCAATAGCCGCATCTGGCAAGGTCTTGGCGGTCCATGCTGAGGACGAATCTCTCAGGACGAGGGAAGTGGAGAGAAGCCTCGAAGATCACCTGAGAAACCGAGGCAATGACTGCGAGACGAGCGCCATAAAGAAGATCAAAGCTGCAGCAAAGGATTGCCAGCTCCACATCTGCCATGTATCAGCAAGGGAGTCAATATCCCTGATCGAGAATGTAGAGAGACTCACATCAGAAGTCTCACCGCATCATCTGTTCCTGGACAAGTCGAGCAACCTCGGCTCTCTTGGGAAGGTGAATCCCCCGCTGAGGAAGAGAGAGGACCGGCAGGCGCTTTTCCAAGCCCTCAAGGGCGGGAGCTTCGATATCATAGCGTCAGACCACGCCCCTCACACAATCGATGAGAAGCAGGAGGATTTCGATTACGCCCCGACGGGCATGCCTGGAGTCGAAACGCTGGCTCCCCTGGTGTTGCAACTCGTCAAAGACCGACATATCGGGCTGGGAGACGCAGTCCGGAGGCTGTCGGAAAGGCCAGCACAGATATTCGGCATAAACAAAGGGAAGCTCGACGTCGGCTTCGACGCTGACATGATGGTCGTGGACCTCATGGACAGCACAACGATCAGAGCTGACATGCTGCATTCGAGGTGTGGGTGGACGGCATACGAGGGCAAGGAAGGAGTGTTTCCCAAGGCCGTTCTTCTGAGAGGCGAGGTCATGGTGGAGGGAGGGAACCAGGTCGGGGAGAGGATGGGAAGGGACGTCGTTGAGGGAGCAAAAACAGCCTGAAGGACGGATCGACATAGACTTCTCCGAACTCGAGGGGAGGAGCTATTCTTGCATTGATGGCTGCGCGCTCTGTTGTCTCTGCCAGCCGGAGCTGTTGCCGGACGAGGAGAGAAAGCTCAGGAATGATCCCAGGCTGGTCGAGGCGATCTCTGGGAAACACATATCACCGGACGTCAGAGGGGCCGCGATAAAGCTCAGGGGCGAGCACGGCGCGTGCTACTTCCTTGACAAGAAGAGATGTGGAATATACGCGGATAGGCCGCACTTCTGCCGGTCATTCCCAATCAGCGTTTTCGTGGGCTGGAGAGTTCAACTAAATGTCAACCTCTCATGCAGGGGAATCGGGCTCGCCGGAGAACCTCTCAGGAAACTTGGCCAGGAGATCATGACAGGGTTCGATGAGAGAACTCTGTACGATGAGTTCTCTTCGGCAAGGAGGGTCTTCTCTGACTTCAATTCCAACATGAGAGAAGCGAGAATCGCTCAGTCCGTCCAATCAGTGAGGGACGCAGCTCAGACGGTCGTGGGGGATCTATCAGATGCGATTGGCCTGAGCAAAATCTTGACTTACGCCGAGAACGGCAACACCCGGCAGAATTCTTCGGCTAACGACATCGTTCGGCTGGCGAGAAAATCCGAGGCCGAAGCGAACCTAGAGGAGAGAGCAGTGATCGACGGCACGGAGCTCTTCGACCTCCCAGAGAAAAGCATGCTACCAGTCTACATCAACGAGCGACTTGACTGGAGGATATTCCAGCTCGTGGACAAGGAGATCGTAGGCTACAACCTCTCAGAGGAGGGTAAGATCGAGGAGATGTCGAGAACGGACCCATCGGACGTAGAACTCCTCCCCATTGGAGAGGATGGAGCGAGGATTTTCAAGGAGTATTTCTCGACCGTGAACCGGAGAGATTGCTTTCTCGGGCACGCCGCCCATCTGTGTGACCTCGAAGGGTACGAGTTCAACTTCGCTCAGGTCTATCTCGGCACTATGGCAACCAACGCTCTGGACCTCTGGTGGAGGTCCTCGTTCCTAGCATCGCTGGAAGGGAGGGAACGGCTCGACCTTAGGGAAATCCGAGAGGGCATCGTGTTCTTCGACATGGACCTCCTTGACTTGCCGACGATAGGCGCGTTCATCTAGGAAGGGTCTTTGGTCCACGAGCTGTCACTTTTTCCCATCGTCTTGTTTGTCTGTCGCGGCTTTCTCAGTAGGAACCTTCTTCTTCCCAGTGAATAACATGTACGGAATGCTCACCACAACGACCAAACTGGCAAGCAGCACAACGAAAACGAGGATCACGAAGGCCGCTAGACCGATCGTATCCACAATGTGCCCGAAGGTGCCCGTGAATTGCATTATGGCCAAAGCTGCTGCGGCTGCTGCCAAGATAGCCAACATCGCTGTGGTCTTTTTCATATCAAACCCTTCTGCCAACAAGCAGGAAAACGTGGATTGAATCTACTGCCGGTCCGGTGAGAAACGCGAGCCCGCGTGGGAGATCTCGACAATAATCGCGATTGTGGTGTTGTCTTCAATCAGCTCGCGTTCCATGGCAAACGAGGAAACTAGTCTGGTCCGGGGTATTTGACGGTTGTGGCGAGGCATTCATCGTTGAGAACCGCCTGGACCCCATTGATTCTTATAGGAACACCGGAAAACCCGTGAAAAGTGCCGTTTCTACACCATTTCCTACGGATTGCCATCTTTTGGCCATCAAGGAGGCTCGATTCTCTTTCTGTTCAAGAGGGGGGCAACGAAAGCGTTATCTATCCGAATTTACTCTAGGCTTTTCGAATATTTTAGCGGGGGAGTGCCTTGCCTGACAAACAAAGTGCGGTGACGTTGGACAAGAACGACAAGATCATTCTGAAAATGCTTCAAGAAGACTGCAATGTGAGCCTAAAGAAGATCGGCGAAAAGACCGGGCTGTCGTCTTCCACAGTGCACTACAGGGTGAACAGGCTCATCGACGAAGGAGTCATCACCGGGTTCAAGGCAACCGTCGACCCGCTGAAGGTCGGCAAGGAGATACTAGCCATCTCATTGGTGACTGGAAGGTATGGCCCTGAGTACTCGAAGAAGATCGGAGAGAGGATAGCAAAGATCCAGGGCGTCTGGGCAGTATATTTCCTGCTCGGCAACATCGATTTCGCAGTCCTGCTCAGAGCCTCCTCAAGAGAGGAGCTCAAGGAAATCGTTGACGCGTTCATCAAGATAGAGGAGGTAGAACGGAGCAACACCTACCTCATCCTCGAGCGGCTCAAGGAAGACCCGACCGTCCAGCTTTGACGCGATTACTCCTCTGGGCATTCACGAGCTCAAACGCTCACTAAGCTAACGGACCAGGTTGGATCGAATCAAAACAGTGATATAGCGCGAGCGAGAGTACACCGACGGGGGAGAGATACTGGCTAAGACTCGCACATACTGGTCAGTGAGCATGATAGCTGTCTTGAGCATGCTTGTGGCTGCATATGCTGTTCCGGTCGCCAGGGGCGCCGGAACCAACGCCGAATGGACCGTCATGGTCTATCTTGACGGAGACAACAACCTCGATCCTGATTCGTTGGCTGACATTTCTGAGATGATGGAGGTCGGATCGACGGCCAAAGTGAATGTCCTTGTATTGTGGGACAGGTTCAGCGAGCCTGCGTACCTGTATCAGGTGCTGCCAGGAGAACTGAAGCTGATGGACGGGCTCAAGGTCAATGGTCTGGCCGTCAACGGACAGGAGATAAGCATGGCGGACTGGCACGTGCTCGAGGCCTTTGTTGACTATGGCAAGGTCAACCTGCCAGCGAACCACTACATGCTCGACCTATGGGATCATGGGAACGCCTTCGGATCCGCGTGCTGGGACGATCACGCAGACGCACCCTGGAACGCTTCAACTTCGAAGGCTGTGAGCCTGGACCAGATGACCAAGGCGCTGGCAGGCAGTGGTACCATGGATATCCTCACCTACGATGGCTGCACGATTGGCATGGTGGAGATTGCCCACAACCTGACACTAATACCTGCCAGCATGGGAGAGCAGATTCAGTACCTGGTTGCGAGCGAGGAGTACGTTCCCAACAGCGGCTACACATATGACCACATCCTAACGGAGATGAACAGCATGAGCGACCTATCCGCTGCTGCCGTCGCAAAGATGCTCGCGGATGAATATGCTCAGGCCTACAGTCCCCACGGCGACGCGAAGGGCGGATCAACAGTGAATCTCTCTGTCATGGACATCTCCAAGATCGCGCCCATCGCTCCTGCCCTAAAGACCCTGACCTCTTTGCTGAAGCAAGGACTGAGCGAGGACTTCGACTACTACCACGGCCTGATCAGCGAGGCGAGGGGAGAGGCTAACCTTGGATGGTCTCTTTACGGCTGGGACTACCGTGTCGACCTCGGCACCTTCCTATCTGCGCTGTCGGCCTTGTCTAACGACCAGGCTGTGAAGACGTTGGCGGATTCGATCCTTGGGATGATTCAGGATGCCGTGTATGTTGCCAACACCCCAGCCATGGAATCCCAAGGGGCCACAGGTCTTGGAGTGTGGTTTCCCGGTTCCTCGAGGTCTCTCGGGAACGCCAATACTGGCGGAGTCGGAACGCTTACGAGATACTCCCAAGTGTTCGCATTCAGCGAAGATGCTGGATGGGGCAGCTTCCTAGGCGCCTATTGGGGCAAAGCGCCCAAGCCGAAGTAGGCGGAGCTGCGCGCTCCATGATGGCTCTAGCCTCGGACCTTCCAGCCGGAGCAGGATGGCCATATGTCTGCATTCCGTCAGCAGGTTGCGATGCGACCCCCTCAGATGAGGTCTAGGACGTATACTAGACGCCCTTGTTGGCGCCAATTCCATAGGCCTGGTCTGGCGTGAGGATCCTTGCGAACTCCTTTCGCCGGCGGAGAGAACGTCTCAACTCATAGCACATGTGACATGAATCCGCGTATGCCTTCTTGGGCCTGACCCCCAGCTCTCTGGATAGCGAACATGGCCCACCTCGCATCAACGGTCCGATGATTGGATGGCTCTCGACCACAAGCTCTTCCGTTATGGCTCTGAGAGGTCTTCTCCAAACGTTCCCTATCGTGATCCCCTGGCAGAATTGCACATTCCCATGAGAGTCAACATGCACCCTCGTGATGTTGGGAGGTTCTTCTGGACATCGAGCGAGCGTTCGCCATGCCTTGTGCTTAGCCTTGCCCGCAAGATTCACGGCAGCCCGTCCTCTGAAATAGAGATCTCCGCCCCTGCCGCTCCCACGCGGGTGACAGGAATAGAACTCTACTCCCCTGATGCTAATAGCACTGGCTGGAATCGCCAGATCCTTCGCAGCGAGAAGCGCCATCCTCGTTCTCCGCCTTGATACTGTCGACCCGTGATGGCTGTCCATGCTGAGGCTCATATCAGCAATCTCATGTCGAGCCAGGGGCTCGAGCCAACGATAGGAATCCTCCTTGTCGGTCGCCCAGTACGCATTGGAGACGATACCAACCTCAAAGCCTAGTCTCCGCGCCTCCTCTACGCCTTTGATCAGGATCGGGTAGAAAAGGAACGGTTCCCCGCCCTCGAAGTATATTCTCTTCACGGTCGGGATATCCGCTGACTGCTTCAGGATGTTGACAATCTGCTTGACACTCATAGTTCCTTGTGAATCCGGGCTGCTCCAAACGAAGCAGTGATCGCACTCGGAGTCGCATTTGTACGTTAGCAGGAGATGCACAGCGGTAAGGGATACCAGACCATCACACAGCTGCAAACGGGCTACGGTCGATATGGTTCTTTCTTCGACCGGGTCAGATCCCCTGCAATCAGCCGGGTGTTATGTGCAAAACTCCACAATTTCCTGTTGGAAGACCCTGGATTATCCAAATCCATGAGGCGTATCCAGTCAACTATTAAGTAGCAAAGAACTGTATAGATGAGCGTTCGGAGAGATAGTTTGGCCGGGAACAGCGGGCGATACAAGGGTCGTAGAAACAGCGAGCCGAGATATCATTCTCCTCGTGAGAGCGAAAGGACTACAATGCTGAACCTCGGCAGGGTCTCTTCATTCAGGTACGGAATGAGGGAGATCATGCAGAACTATGAGATCGAAGACTCGGCAGCGTCTTCAGTGATTGCGAGCGTCATTGCTAAGGGCTCTAGGATCTCAATCGATTCTGCGATTCACTACGTGCGCGACCAAGAGAAGACGGGCATATATCCGAAGGAGGTCTCAGACGAGATCTGCGATCTCCTCGACAGGTTTTCGAAGCTCAGGTAGAAATCCCAGGTACCGCCGCCGAGTCCTGTGGAACGGGTGATTACAACAATCAGCGCGAGCGGGCCTTGGCTGAGGACACCGCCATCAGGTAATCCTCTATCCGCTTCACCCTGCTGCCAACCTTCCCGATCTCTTGGTGGAGCTGCTTCAGATCCGCGACAAGCTCCTCGGGGATCTTAACCTCGACTGGTTCCATCGGCAGAGGGGAAACCGATGGCTGGATCTGAATCTGGGCAATCTGGTCCTTGAGGGATGCGATCGCATTTGCCAGAATGTCGAATCTAGGGTCGTCAGGTTCCTCCACTTCACCAGAGCCAGTCGCGACCATACCAATCGCCTTGTCAATCTTCCTGTCGGTCGTCGCGAGTATCACGCCCAAGCCCTTAGCCACCTTCTTGTCCAGGGTCGACTTGAACTCCTCGAGGTCGTTCCTCAGGTTCTTCTCGACCTCCTCTACCTTTGCGTCCTGGGCCTCAACCCTTGTGACGAGTTCCTTGAGTCCGCCGAGTTCCTTGGCGACACTGGTTAGTGCCTTGAGCACGTCCTCATCTACGGCGACCTCACCAGCAATCTGCGGGTAATTCTTTAGGGCGTCTACCATCGAAAGCATGTCGATGTTCGGGCCAGCGCGCTCGATCCCCTGCCTTATCGGGGCGAGCTTGGACATCGCGGCCTCCGCCATCTTGACGGGATTCTTGTTCCAGTTCGCCATATCGCTCAGCTCGTCAATGAGCTTTTCCAGCGACCGGACGGAATCAGCGACATCAGAGGTTTCGAGGGACCTCATGTCCCTGATGGCATCCTTCCTGCCCTTAGCCGTAGCGTCCTTGGTCGAGTATCCCTCATGAGGATAGACCGTGACCAGGTACGAGACGCCGGACATGACCTTGCCCATGACGTAGTCCCAGCTCTGGCTCGAGACGGTGATCGTCGATTTCTCGGACTTCTCGAAAAGGAGGCAGAAACAGCCGTTTGGCATCCAGCATACCTCGATGGCGTACGGGTGATTCCTTGCGAACATCGGGATGCTCTGCGGGCTTTCGCTCTCCACCGTGCTGAGGTAGGATACGACATACGATCGGGCATAGTTAGCTAGGTCTATGTCCGTTGGCACGCCCTTCTTTGAGCTCTGCTTCTGACCGTTCATGGCCACACCATGCCCGGCGCGCGCTAGAGCGACTATGGCTCAAGCTACTCGAAGGCAAACTCCAGACAGCGCATCCTCCAGTGCCGTATAATACGTTTCCTGTCGTTTCTCGGGCGTGATTATCAACCCTGCCGAGGCGATGGTTTGCTGTTCGAGAACCAAGCCCCTAGAAGGCCGAGGAAGAAGCCGCCCAATCATCAGACGATTTGATCTGGCCAGTATTTAGCTCGCATTTGAGTCTGACCCTGCCACCGTCGAAGAATATGAAAGCTCGCCTGACCTGGGAAAGGTAAAGCCTCGTCCACTTCCCTGCCCGGGTTAGAGCCTTCCCCTCGCAGCTTAGGAGTCCCATTGAGACTAGGATATTAACCCTTCTGTAGCCCAGGGTCGTGGGGATGTTTAGCTGCTGGCACATGTCCTGTACGCTTCTTGGCCTATTCTTTGCGTATGTCAGAATCTTGGCGGAGTACTCATCGATCAGCAGCCTCGATAGTTCATATGCATTCACTGTGGAAGGCCCTCCGCTCGATAATTGGAGCACTAGAGGGATAAACCATGGTGCACGATTCTAATTCGAGAGTATCAGTGGCGATAGGTGCTTTTGCGATGGCTCTTGAGAATCATCGGTGGGTCCGACCTGGACCCCCCTTCGGTCTCAGTCCTGAAGAATCTACGTGATTCTCAAGTCTTGGAAAACGATGGACAAATATATATATCATCATATAGTTCCATAATCAGCAAGGGAAGGGATGCAGGACCCCCCATTCCCACAGTGAGGGGATCTAAGTGGCCAACGAGTTGAGCATAGCTCAGATACTGACTGATCAGTACAACATGAACATTCTGGCCGCCACAAGCCACAAGGCCAGGAGCGCCAGGGAACTCGCATTTATGTTCGATATTCCATTGGCTAGCTGCTACAGGAAGCTCAGGGAATTGTCTTCTTCCGGCCTGATCGAACAAGAAGGGAGCGAGCTGACATCGGATGGAAAACGCTACAAGATCTACCGATCAAGGATCGGCTGTGTGACCTTGGTCTACGAGAAGGGCACCCTCAGGGTGAAGGTCGACATGACCTACAGATCCACCCCCCTTGAGATCGTTCAGAACATGGCTACGCCAAAGTCGAGGGAACTCTGAGACCAACCTACGATGGCATTTTGAAGAACCGCGTTCTACAGACTATGCGCACCTATCCGGTGTTGTCAATCAGTCCTCTGGAGACTTGGGTCTATCACCAGGAGAATCACATCGGATGCTCCTTTTTGTCATCTATGAGAATCAGCCATTGTTACTCTTCTCTGCTTTTGAGCAATAGTCTTTAAGCTCTACACGCTCGATTGTAACGGCCGAGAGAGGTCACCATGCCCTGTAGGCAGTTCCTCTCATGTCCTAACCCTGGGAGGCACATCTCTCTCCTTCCCCGCCTGAATCGGTAACGGCGGCGAAAGCCATCGGAGGTGAAGTGGAGAAACGCCGTGACCTGCCGTCCCCCTGAGGATGGGCCAGACAGGACCATTTGCTCGCGATTAGTTAGGCCTTTGCCTGTCGCAGGTGGACGATCTGTGGACTATCAGGACACCTTCGACAAGTGCGAGCTTTGAAAGCCCGGAGGCTCGCCGAAAGAGGGTGGATCGGCTCTGACGATTCCCTCACGAGGCTGGACGCCTCAACGTCACTTAGACACGGAGCTCGGGATTGGAGACGCGAAAGAAGTGGAGACAAAACGGTTGCAGGAAACTAGCATGGAAGAAGAGAAAGGAAAAGGAGCCTGAGATAAATGGCCGGCCTGTTCAAGATGAAGCCCAAGAAGGGCGGCACTCCAGCTAGAAGAAAGCTGAAACGCTCCGAACATGCGAGAGCTCTCAAGAGGGCCGAGGAGACCGAGGCATCAAGCGTCAAGGAAATGTGTGAGTTGCTCGGCCGTCTAGAGGAGCTAGAGGGCAAGTTGGTCAGGCTGGATACCGTACTCAGAACGGTGCGAACCGAGAGCACTAATGTCCGAGACAAGGTGACGCGAACGGATGAGGACATCCGCAAGCTCCTCTCGATCTTCAAGGTCGCTTCGGAGAGGTTCAAACCCTTCGCGGAGGTCTCAGAGCAAGGGCAGACCCCTCCCGGCGATGAGGAACTGGAACTTCTACCCATTGACCTGGACGGGAAAATTCCGGAGTTCGCGCCGTACAAGGAAGGAGAGAGCGAGACACAGGCCTTCAAGATGGCAGAACCAGCTGAACCAGATAGAGGTGCCACGCCGCGGGAGCCAGGTATGTCGTCAGTGGCCACAGAAAGAGGAGCAGCGGCTAGGAGCAAGCACAACAAGAAGCCGCTTCTAAGCTCAATACCTCATGACTTCCTCACCCTCGTAACAGTCATGCGCTGGATTGAATTCCTGTTCGAGCGTGTTACGCGCGACAAGATCTCCCTGGTGCTGGACTACTATGTCGATGTCGGTTGGATCAGTGAGGACGTGAAGTCCGAGATCATGTCCTATGCTAGAGGCGAGATACAGGACGTGACGAAGTACTTGCCATCCGAGGAAGGGGGAGAGGACTTGTTCCAGGGATTGCCCGCGCCAACCGCGGCTCCGTACAAGAAAGTCGAAGACTGGCGTTTGTCCGCCGATGACCATTTGAAGTCCCTGATGTTCATCCAGAAAATAGCAGGGCTAGAGGTCGACAAAGACCGGCTAAACTCCCTTGAATTAAACATCTCGAAGTTCAAGGAGAGCCTAGAAGGCTTTCATGGAGTGTAGTATCTGGCAACAAGAGCGATGTTCTTCATCACCCCTCCACGCGATTAGGGCGGAGCAGTTAGCCATATCACAGAAGGACAGCACAATCGCCGATCACGCTTGCAAGGCTTCATGTCGGCCTGGCTGATTCATCATAGGACGTAGTTCACGATGTAGATAATCTCTCCAGACAAGAACGCCCCAAACCACACAATCATGAGGTACTTGGAGATGGTGCCATGCAGCCTGACGCGCGATCTCCTCTTCCACTGAAGGAGTCCCGTCAGGAGCATCACAATCTCTAGGAGTATGACGATCACCGCAACGATGCCGTGGGCGATGAAGTATGCTAGGAGCGCCCCCCGGATGTCAAGCGTTGACCCCTCGACCTGCCCGCCCGAGAGCCTGAAAAGCATGTAGAATATCGACAAGCTCAGGTCCCAAACGACCGCTATCGTTCCCGTCGCGCGGTGGTAAGGGAGGTGCCGTCTCCCGCTGATGTATGCGTGGGTGAAGAAGAACGCAACGGGGATCAGCGCCAAGGCGACGAAGGTGCTGACCAAAGGGGCGGCTGTCATGAGCTTAGGATGTAGCTATCATCTAGATTAGCCTTCGCGATTGTCCTCCCCGCAGACGTGAATTCCGGCTGAGCCAGCACCCGCGGACTAGCCTGATGGCAAGTCGCAAAGCTTTAAGTACAGTACCAGTTATCAAGGAATCAGGTGATTTAGTTTGCAGAAACCCTTGGCTGTTCTGAACAAGGCGATCAATCAGCAGGTGATCGTTGAGCTCAAGGGGAAGAGGGGGTACCGCGGTATCCTGGACGGGTACGACCCGCACATGAACCTGGTGCTCAAGAACGCCGAAGAGATACTCGACAACAACGTCAACCGCAAGGTCGAGTCGATCATCGTGCGCGGGGACAATGTGATATACATCTCCCCATGAGGTAGGACAGCATGACGAAGGGCACACCGTCGATGGGCAAGCGCTCTAGCAAGAAGACGCATATCGTCTGCAGAAGGTGCGGAAAGCGCGCGTACCATGTAAGGCACAAGGTCTGTGCGTCTTGCGGCTTCGGCGCAACAGCTAAGCTTAGGCATTACAACTGGGCTAAGCAGCATTGATGAGAACGTTCCGTGATTTGAGGGGTGAGGTCGTTGGAGCCTGAGCACCCGCAGGATGAGTGTGGCGTTTTCGCCATAGCCTCTGTAGCGAACGTCTCGGTTGATGTTTTCTACGCCCTCAGGGTGCTTCAGCACAGGGGCCAGGAATCCGCTGGTATCGCCGTCCACGACACCGACGGCATCAAGGTCATCAAGGGCATGGGGCTCGCGCATCAGGCGCTGAAGAACGAGGACGTCAGGAACCTCAAGGGGTTGCAGGGCATAGGCCATGTCAGATATTCTACCGTCGGCTCATCAACGCTCGAAAACGCGCAGCCAATAGTCGTGTCCACGAACTACGGTGACATAGCCCTCGCGCACAACGGCGAGATAGTCAACGCCCCGAAGATCATGGACGACCTGAAGAAGAAGGGCTGGGCGTTCATCACTTCGAGCGACTCAGAGATCGTGGTGCGGCTACTTGCGAACGACATTGCCAATACTGGTGATCCCGTCCGTTCGCTGAAGAATCTGATGTCGATGATCCAGGGCTCGTACTCCATGACTGTGATGATCGATAACAGGGTGTTCGCCGTCCGGGACCCGTATGGCATCAGGCCGCTGTGCATAGGCAAGACGAAGGTCGGCTACGCAGCAGCATCGGAGAGCGTCGTTTTCGACACGCTCGGCGGGGAATTCCTGAGAGACGTGGAGCCGGGGGAGATAGTCGAGCTCCTTCCTGGAGAGGCGAAATCGATCAAGACCGGCCTTTCCAAAGGGCGCGCGCACTGCATGTTCGAGTGGGTGTACATCGCGAGGGCCGACTCGTCCATTGATGGGAAGCTCGTGTACGAGGTAAGACGAAGGATAGGCCAGAGGCTGGCGAAGGAGCAGCCGGTCGATGCCGATGTCGTCGTTCCTATTCCAGATTCTGGCAGATCCCACGGCATAGGCTACTCTGAGGAATCTGGCATACGATACTCCGAGGGACTCATGAAGAACAGGTACGTTGAGAGGACATTCATCATGCCTGAGCAGTCCGAGAGGACGACAAGCGTGATGCTCAAGCTCAACCCGCTCAAGAGCGTGATAAAGGACAAGCGCATTGTGCTCGTGGACGATTCGATAGTCCGGGGCACGACCATGAGGCAGATCGTACAGCTGGTCAGGAGCGCGGGAGCGAAGGAGGTCCATGTCAGGATAGGCTCTCCTCCGATCAGAGCGCCGTGCTACTTCGGGATTGACATGAAGACCAGGGATCAATTTGCGGCGACGGGCAGGACCGTCGAGGAGATTGGCAAGATGCTCACGGCGGACAGCCTGGGATACATCTCCGTTGATGGGCTCGTGGATGCGATAGGGCACAACGCAACGGACCTGTGCTTGGGCTGCCTGACGGAGGAGTACCCGCTCCCTGTTCCTGGAGAGAAGGTCAGGTACCAGAGAAAGCTGGACGCGTTCACTTGATGAGTTCTCGTGAACTGACAGTCGGCAAGGTTTAACTACACCTACCATATTCAACGCCAAACAGCATGGGCCGGTAGATCAGCGGCAGATCGCTCGCTTGGCATGCGAGAGGTCGCGAGTTCAAATCTCGCCCGGTCCACACTCACACGCAGTGAGACCGCTGCTACCGGAGCCGCGTCAGTGCGTTTCCAACATCAAGAACAAATAAGGATTGGACTCCAGTTCACAAGCTTCAGATCTGATCAGTTCCGCACTCGCGGTTCTCAGAACAAAGGACATTGGCCTACCAAACCACCTGATGAGGAGTAGAATCCCAGGAATAGAGGGTTCCGCCGTCTATCGCAAAGCTAATGTCCATATGGTAGTACCATACGGCGTTATTGAACACGATGCTTACAGCATAAGTCGTAAGCTCCGCAAATGAAGCCCCGTTCAGCACTGCCAGCACAAAGTAGTCTCCTCGCTCAAAAAGGCCGTTGCCCGCCACATCCGTCAGGCTCAGAGACACTGTGAAGTCACCAAGCGTCTGGTTACTGACAGCGCAGTAATTGTGAAGGCCGACAGACTGGGGAGCGTCTCCGAGATTCCAATGCACACTGTCCACACCGTCATATATGAAGATTGCCAGCCAAGTGTAGTTAGAATGAAGAAGCGAATTGTTCCCATGTTCGGCAGTCCACATGATCCCATTTTCCGCAAGAGTGAGCGGAGTGTCTACCGAGGGGTAACCATGTCTGAGGGCGACCGAGATGACAACGGAGAATACAACTACAGATGCGACGATCAGAGTTGCCACAAGCGCAATCAACTTCTTGGGGCGTGAGCAAGCATATCCACGCAGACCATCCAACATCGATCTCCACCATCTCCGCGTGCGAACGACTTCCATGTGCTCGTCCTTGCTATATGTATTCTCGCCTGGGAAAAGACCATATGGCTAGTCCGATGATACACGCAAGAGGCGAAGAATGAGTGATGTCACGAAACAGGGCCAGAGATTCCTAAGTCATTTCGTTCGTCCAGCTTCGGAACGTCCGAGTTGGACCTCGCATGAGAGACAGCCTCAGCATTAAAGACCATGGCAGCACTGTATCCTGAGGGTGTATCGCATCAAGCCGCACTCCACGGAGGACTGACCGACTGAACAGAGATGCCGTGCACGAATCCAACCAGGAGCTCGATTGGAGCGAGACCTACAGCTTCAATTTCTACGACAAGGAGAAGGACATCTGCGGGCTCCTGCAGATTGCCTTGAAGCCGAACAGGAACCAGAAGGAAGCATACTGTTATTTCATGCCCGGTGACGGCAATCTTGTAGGTCTTAGCGAGAACATCCGGTACGATGGCCCAGCAATCAATGTCAAGGGGCTCTCGCTTGAGGAGTTCGCGCCTGAGCGAAGGTGGGGGCTGGAGTTCAGCGGTGGGATGTCGAAGACCAAGGAGCGAATGGCAAAGAAAAGCCATGTCGAGTTTTCGCTCGAGTTCGAGGCGGCCAATGAGATTTTCGATCACAGAGGGAGCTCTGACAAAACTGAGGAGCAGCTCACGGAACGCCTCGAGCAGTTCGGAAGGGTCACTGGGACGCTGGCTATTGGCCTGGACGAGTATTCGATCAAAGGACTGGGCCAGAAGGCGCACACATGGGGGGTGCGCGATTGGAGTGATATCAGATCTTGGACCACAGTGTCATGTCAGTTCTCCGAAGACATGGCGATTAGCCTGAACAAATTCAATACATCTAGGCGAGAGGTCGACTCCGGGTTCTTGCACCTTCACGGCACGAATGTCGCCATCAAGAAAGCGGACATTAGAACCTCCCTAGATCCCGATGGCAGCGTGAAATCCTTCGAGCTAACGCTCCAAGACCAGATGGGAGAAACGCACAAGTTCAGTGCGAGCATCATACGCAAAACGAAGCTGCCCTTCCCTTGCCGCGACGACAAATCCCTTTCCATGATGCATGAGACCCTAACGCGTTTCAGCTTCGGGGGGAAAATCGGATACGGCATCGTTGAGTATCTCGTGAGCGGGGTCTAAACGCTCTACGCCCGAGGGGACTGCAAAACCCATTAGAGGGTGGCTGTAGATACCGTCCTCTTGAGATGAGCTCGGAAGAAGTCCAGCAGGCCACGTCAGTCCCGCTGAAGGAGATGCCCGAAGAGGCAAGGCGGACAATAGACTACGCTAGGGAGAGAGGAGTCCAGCTGAGGTTGATGGGAGGACTCGCGGTGCGTATGCATTGCACGAGCCTGTCATTCTGCGAAAGACCGTACTCGGACATCGACCTTATCGGCCTGAGTTCACAAGCGAAAGCGATAAACGAGGTGTTCCAGCATCTCGGATATCAGCCTGACCTGGAGTTCAATGCACTTCACGGAGGTCAGCGGTTGAAGTTCGAGGATCACGTGAACAACAGACACACGGAGGTGTTCCTCGACAAGTTCCGAATGGACCACACGCTCGATTTCAGGGGCAGGTTGGACCTTGACCCTTACACCATCTCTCTGAGCGACCTGTTCCTCACGAAGGTCCAGGTGGTGAAGCTCGATCTGAAGGACTTCCATGACATGTTCTCGATCTTCAGGGACCACAAGATCGGGACTGATGATAGGGAGGGCGTGATCAACGCGAGGTACATAGCGCACCTATGCGCCCAGGACTGGGGGCTCTATCACACAGTCCTCAAGAACCTCGAGAGGATACCCGCATTCTACGACGATTTCAAGCTGGAAAAAGAGGAAAGAGACTCGATGGATAGGCGCTTGTGGGTGCTGAGGCTGATGATCATTGAGGAGCCAAAGGGACCTATCTGGAAAGCAAGGGACAGGATGGGAGAACGACTGCCGTATTACGAAGAGGTCGAACAAGTAGGCGGCGCGGACTGATCACCCAAGCATGTCTGTTGAGATATCATCGATTATCCTTGAGCGAGCGATCTGATGTTATCTTTGGCTATTGCGATTGCTCGCTCGTTGCCCAGAACAGCTATGAGAGAACCAAGAACTCTCAGCCCGGGGCGTGGGGCAAATACTTCGAGTTGAAGCGAGCCCTCCCCGAAACCCCTTCTCTCCTTTTCATTTGCCTAGTCAAGCTTGTCTCAATGCTTCTTCTCAGTGACTTCGTTAAGGGCCTTCAACAGCCTCATGACCTCGTCCTTAGTGTTGTAATGCACGA
>Ga0315277_10001429_pt1 | contig 34916 bp, 31 predicted proteins | sample YL17G05_15_MG_FD_203695 | JGI IMG/M metagenome (GOLD analysis project Ga0315277, IMG submission 203695) | Sediment microbial communities from Yellowstone Lake, YNP, Wyoming, USA - YL17G05_15 | ecosystem: Environmental > Aquatic > Freshwater > Lake > Sediment | place: USA: Wyoming | collected...
TAGATCCCGTTGGTAAAGTGTAGGCAGTTCAAGCACTGGGTAAAGTCCAGCGTATAGGTAAAGTAGGCGGTGGGGGTATTAGCAATTGCTTTCGTAAATTTCCAGAGGCCTTCGGCATCAGGGTGCGCTTCGCCCATCCAGATATGGGTAATAACGCCCCCTTGGACAATCGGATGGAATGCCGCTTGTTTTTCAATGCGTTCGAACAGGGGAATGTCGGCAGCGTAGTTCAAGTGGTCAGAATTGGTGTAATACACGTAATCGGGTCTTTCGCCTAAAGGAATGGCTTCATTGGGATAGTGGATTAAATCAAGCTTGGCAAACCGTTCTGCCGTCGATTCAGCTGGTTGCTCCCAAAGCGAGAATTTGACCATATTGGATTCCGTAAATTCCTCGCATTTTTTATATAAGTGGCGAAGGATTTTTTTCCCGAACTCATAGGTAGCGTTATCCTCATGTAACTGATGTCCAGTGTGGGACTGTACGCATTCGTTCAACCCTACAAACCCGATAGAAAGCGATTGTTTCCTGAAATCAAGAAGTGGAACTCCGTTGAGCTTGCTTGCACAGATGGGAATGAGGTTATGTGTCATGGCACGTTGGATGACGTCCTGCTTTGTGATGAGAATTTGCCTCGCCAGTTCCATGTTCTTATCGATATGTTCGAATAGCAGATCATCATCGCCACGCGCTTGATAGGCATACCGGGGAAGATTGAGACTCACACTTTGGAGACTCCCTAAGTTCATGAAGGATTTCGTCCAATCGAATAGATCCGGATCGTGGCACACCTTTCGAATGCCGTCAGGAGTGAGAATAATGCGGCAACATTGCGAATGCACCTCGTCCGGCATCCAGTCCGCCATCATGTTGAGGTAATAGGGGAGCCCGAATTTCGCCGCCTCTTTACTTATCATTAAATATTCGTCTTCATACTTGTTGATCCATTCTCGCTTTATCTTGATTTCATGTTTCGGGAAATTGAACAATTTGCCGGTCCCGTCACCCTTGCAATAGACATCACAAAGCGCCCGGAAGAATTGATTGCACTCATCATGATAATCGCCATAAACTCCATCGAATTTCCCTCCCAAACTGACTGCTGGGACCTCTAATAGACTATCAGGGATCGTCGGAAGGCATGAAATGGAGGTAAAAGGAACTTGCGCGCCGCGTGCAGCATAGATTTGATTTGTTTCGAATAGGAAGCATTGGGCGAGTTGCATGAGATCATCATAAGATAGTCCTTTTAGATAGGGTGCCATAAAGACCGTGAAATTATCATATCCCTGTCCGCCTGAGAATTCACCTTGCACAATCCCCAACCATTTGGCCGCATGTAATATTGCGACCATCGCATGATTGGCAGGCTTCGACACGGCAGAGTGGCGCCATCCACAGGGGGGTAATCCATATCTTAAAATCATCCGCAGATCCCATTCCTGGCAGAATGGTCTTAAATCGAAGTAGCGCAGCATATGGATATGAATATCGCCGCTTAGATGCGCTTTGGATTGCTCTTCGGTTAAGAGGCGGAGTAAGGTATATTCGGAGGAAATCCGATCCGCCGCCCAACTATGGATAGATTCTGGATTATCGTACTGATTCGCATTCTCTTTTGTTCCTTCAGTGAGGAGAGCTTCATAGTCCATTAGAGGCATCCCAATGCGAGTATACCGCCTTCTTGCTTCTAGTAATCCCATTTCAGCCAGCACTGAACAGCACATCTCTCGAATGGCAGGTCCTGAGAGCCATTGCACACTCGATTGGATGATTCTTTTCAAAACCGTGGTAGTGACTTTCTCTGCAGTATCACGATTGATCCCGGTCTCACGCACCATTGAATCAATAATCTTGCCACTATCGAATTTCTCTACATCCATGCGTGTGGTTCGCACTTCTGGGAGCATTTCATTTATTAGTCGATTATTATCACTTGAAACCATTTTTTCACACCTTGTGTTAATTTAATTAAAAAACCTATTCCTATTATTCGTTTTTAACCTTGAAAGTGAACATTTAATGATTGTTATTTCCTTTCGCGTCGGTAACCTTTATTACGTCATGATAGTTTATATAATTTTTTTGATAGTTTTATCTAAATTTTTTGAGTCATTTCCATTGGAAATTCCGAGTTTGTTCGAAGAATTTCTGGAAATAATAGACATTTTAATGTTAATTTTGGGCGTAGCTGCACACGAATTCCATTAGAGTACGGTAATGTACGGATAATATCACAGTCCCAATTTTCTGTTTTAATTAATATTTGCGAAATTACCTATAAAAACCTAACGAAAATCGTATTTTGCTTAATTAAAAGGTTTAAACAAGAAATACCATTGAATTGACTTTGAAGTAGAAGAAATTCTTACGGAAAATAACCTATTTTTTGCCTATCATTAAAATACTGGCAATAGATACTTCTTCAAGTGTATTTCATGGTAAAGGATTTGTGATATCCGAATATTACTGTCTTTTAAATTTTGGAGAAGCCAAAGAGAAGTTAACCTTCAGGTGAGATAATGGCAGGAATTCATAATATTTTCATCTTAAAGGATGGAGTCCCAGTTTTTCATGTGAATCCCATCAGTAATTTAATACAAGTTGGTCAAGCATTAGAAATGGCAAATAAAGTCCTGGATTCCGCGTTAATTGCTGGGTTTTTAAGTGCAATCGCGAGTTTTGCGGGTGAAATAGGAGTAGGCGCGCCCAAAAAATATGAAACAGATGAAATAAAATTTTCATTCTTAGTCCAAAGTGATTTTCTATTCATCATTGGAACTTCAGGTATCGAGGACAAGGAAATCCAAGATCTTATAGCAGAGGTTGCCGGAAAGTTCCTTGGGATGCTTATACAAAATAATTTAAATGTAAAAGTCTCAGATCTCTCACCCTTTAATGAAATCCTCCGCGAAATTCTCACTATTTATATGCAAAAAAGTTCCGCTGTGCAAGATTTACCTTTGTCCGAGGATTTCACCCACATAATTCCACATAGTCACATGGTTCCTGAGGCCGTGGAGAGACTTTCGGAGACACGACGCCTATTGTTTAAACTTATTAATGGGGCGAACTCGGTTTATGAAATTGCGAAAAATACAAACCAAGATCCACGAACCCTTCTTTCGCTATTACGGTCCTATTCAAAAAATGGGATGATTACACTCCAGAAAGCGTAGAAAAATAGACAATTTAAAAAACAAAAAAGAAAAAAAAAGAAAAAAATTATTAGCTAGCGTTTTTTATTTAGTAGCCTTTAATAGATAGACTGATATCGCCTTTAGTTACTTTCTTGCGTTTGGCATGGCGTGCGAGAAGGAGGGCTCGTTGTGTGAGATCGATTGATTTTTCTTGTAACCAATCAATCAAAAAGCCTACAGCATCTCGTGCTACTATCTTTGCACCAACACTAGCCATGAGAGCCCGTAATGGACTCCATGCGAAATATCTTTTTTTTGCCATATTTTTCTCCCTTCAATATTAACATTTTTTAGGGTTGGTTTTTAATAATTTTCAGGATAATCGGATTTTGATCCTTCATTACCCATAAAACTATCAAGATTAAAAACGACTTATATGCTATTTAAAGGTTTGGATTTTTTGTCGTTTTTACCTTCGTAATGATGACCTTGTCTTTCAGTTTTGGAGATTGATCGTTTTATGAGAAGTATTTTTTCCCTAGACCCATTTTCTTATGTTGACTTGATCGGTCAACTTGAGCGCCATTAACGTCATAAAAATTGGAAAATTCAAAAATAGCTTTCGCGCGCGAAAGTTATGACCTATTCATGTCATGTGATTGAGTTGGTGGGATACAAAATTTTAGGATTAGTAAATATCGGATTCAAAAATTTTTGGGTGAATAAATATAATGAGAAGTTTTTATGGTAATATTCACTTTCATGGCGCGCACATTAAAAACTGAAGAGATATGAGCTTAAAGCCATTTTTGGAAAAAATAGTAGAAGAGTCATAGTTCGATTGTAGAATCGGAGTTTATAAAGGTAGTACTGTGATAATATCAACCAGCTTGAGGAAACTATTGCTAAAAATTAAGATGAAGAAGAAGGTCCAAAAAGGTCAATAGGGAAATGGTGGGTTACTGATTATTGATTTCCATGAAACGCCAAGAATTTTTTGCGATTGCCATTTTAATAATTTGTGCCCTTTCTTTCATTTGTTTAAACAATAATCAAGCAACGAGCCAAATCAAGAAAGAGGCGGATATGGCGATATTGAATCAACTGAATCTGGCACGAATTTATAATATCACAAAAGAGTTGAGTTCGTTTCGAACCCGATTGACAGGGACGCTTGAATGCAATTTAGCGGCAAGTTATATCCGGTCCTACCTTGAAGAAAAGCTGAATGTTACAGATATCGAAGAGGATCTTTGGGAGTATAACGGTACTTTCAGTTCGAATCTAGTTGTACGTGTAAATGGAACCAATTTAAAAGAAGAGATTGTAATAATAGCTGCACACTATGATTCGATTTCATTGGAGGGGAATGCACCGGGTGCGGATGACAATGCTGTGGGGGTCGCTGTTTGCATGGAGGTAATTGGATTAATTCAAAATTCAGGCGCGCTGAATAGAACCGTTATTTTTCTGGCGCTTGCTGGAGAAGAGCAAGCCTTCATTGGCTCTCAGGCGTGGCTCAATATGCACAAAGATGATGTGTCGAATATTGTGGGTGTAATTAATTTAGATATGATAGGTTTCGGAAATGAACTACTAATTATTCAAAATGATCAATCGACATGGTTGGCGGATGCGATTATTCAGGCCTCGTCGCCGCTGAATATAACCATTGGGAAGTCAAATTCACCCTATCCTGATAATACTAGATTCGATCATGAAACGTTTTGGCTGAAGCAAATACCTGCAGTCTCAATCTTTGAAGGAGGCGGGATGTATTCATACTATCACACATCCGAAGATACTATTGATAAAATTTCATTTTCTCTAGTTGGACAATGTGCATCTGTTGCGTTATTGAGTGTTCTAAGTCTAGGGACAGCGAAATTTCAGTATAATCAACTTTTCCTTTCAATATTAATTTGTTCTTTAATAGGGCTCGCGGCCATTTTCCCTTTTTTGGTTTTTAGAAAGGTGAATCAGTCACTCATCATCCGCCCCGAATAAGCGCCGCAGGAATTTCCGTCCTTTCTTAATGCTATCCTGCCAGCGGCTCCGCTCACCTTCAATTACATCCATTATCCCGCCAACCAAGATATCGCGCACAGTTTTCGCTATCTCATTCAAGAGACGTTTGCGCTCTTTCTCATCCATAAGAGTCAGAAATTTGAGAAAAGCGGCGCGCTCACTCATCGTTTTTGTGGTATATTCCCGAATTCTCAAAGATAATCGGAAGGCGATATAGATCGCAATGATAAGGCAGGATCCGATCAAAAATAAAGTTAGGTTATATTCGTTAAAACTAAATTGAAAAGGAAAGGAGAAGAATCCTGGGTATCCAACTATTGAACTCAATACCTGCAGCAATATAATATGGAAACTCAAGATTAATCCTAATAAAACAACGACTATTCCTTCATAGTTGGAACGTACTTCCGTGGTTTCTTGTTCTATGGAATATTCAGATTCATCGGGAAGAGGACTTTCTCTCGATTTCTCTTGATGTTCTTCATCCTGGAAGATAATAATATTTGAATCCTCAGGAGAGCGAATCGTTTTAGGAACAAGAACTGATACTTTTTCAGTTTTTCGTTTAGAATATAGAACTTGGACCATGGTGGATAATCCAAGTACCAGAAAAAGTAGATCAAAAACGATTACCAAGAGAGATGTCGTAATATACATGAAAAAGAAGATGATTACCACTATATAAGTTGCCGATAGGATAGAGGCGAAAATATCATAAGCATAATAATTAGCAAACCGTTTTATCGCATAAAGGACCACGCCCCACGAGATAAATCCTATAATGGCAAGGACTAGATCAGAATTTGAGGAGGTTTGAAAGAATCGGATTAAAAGGAAGATAGGCGCTAAAATACTCAGAATATTGATGAAGATCGAAATATTGTGCATGAAAATCTTATTTGGCGATTTCCCCATCATCATAAGCCGACTCACAAAAGAGCTATCAAAGCCGCGAATAGAGATGAATGCGGCGATAGCAATGATACCTGTGCTAAGTATGGCCCCAAAAATTGGCACATAAAATTGAATTGAGAGCGGGATAATAAACAAGAATAATACAAAAAAAGCGATAAAGAGGAGAGAAGTTACGAGAATACGCACTTTTAATGATGATATAAAATTGATTATGACTCCGGATATTAGAAAAGACAGGATGGCGGCGATTTCGAATTGTAAGGCGCCCGTCACAAATTCCACCCCAAAAATACTGTGAAAAATAAGAAATAGCGGAACTATAATGAATAAAATCAACGTGAAAATGGAATAGAATAGGAAATTCGGACCAATAAGAATTGAAAATCCTCTCAAAATCCTATTTCTGAAAAACCAAGCTAATGATCTTTCAATATAAGACATAGTTATCCCATCGCAATTCTAGAATTTTTATCGCTAGTTGAGAAGTATACGAAAAATAATTAAAAATATATTTCTTCTTTTCCTTACATTCTATAGCAATTATGAATAAGAAGAAGGTGTAGAAAAATAGCGGATGATTTAATCAATTTCAAGCAACAATTGCCTCAGGTCTGCTATAAGTATTTGTGGTTGCTAGGACAGTTTATTCAACATTCGTTGCTGTATCTTCAAGGAATTCGGGTCCCCGAACCGCGTGAATTAGCGCCCCAATACCCACAAGCCAATTCGCCTAGTGAATTGATCAATATTCACCGGGAATTGTACGGCTGTCAGTTTGATTGGGGAACCGGTACTGTGATTGTCCGTTTTAAAGATAATCGGTTTGACGTTTCAGCTGAGGCGAAAGAGATTGTTGCAAATAATATAAGTAATAAATTGGCTGATTTAATCGGTTTTGATGATAAAGGGTTTGATTTTAATAGCGCCTGTAACAATGCGATTGGAAAAATCATCGAAATGATAAGAGATGGGAATAAAACTCCCTTATAAAATCGCTCATTTTTTTTCTCGTAAAAATAATTTCCGGGCTCCTGTGGGGCAGCCGGTGGCACATAAGCCACAGCCCTTACAATTGGATTCAATAGTTACAGATTTATTGTTTTCAATCCGAACTGCATAAAATTTACAACGAGTAAGGCATTTTTCACAGCCTTGACATCGATCTATATCGACTCTTGCAATGAAGTTGGAGGGTTTAATGAGGTACAGTGGATCTCCGAACCGTCTAATGTGATTCGCTAATCTTTTGTAAGTAGAGAGCACGGCACAGCAGCAATCGCAACAATTGCAAATGACATAGAAAAACTCAGGGTCGGGAAAATGGATTAATTGGTGAACTAGCCCGTATTGATCGGCTTTCCTTAGAATTTCTTCGATTTCCTCGAAGGAAACAGATGAAAAGAGTTCGGTTTTCTCTAATTCTTTAATGCGTTGCCCTTTCCCCAGCGTTATGCAGGTTTTCACGGGCGCTTTACATTCATGATCGTGGTAGACATAGGTCCGGCAGAAGCAGGGAATCACCCCTTTCACACCCGCCCGCTTCGCAATCTCAAGAATTTCTTGCGAGGTAGTTATTTCCACAGAGGGGTGGATCGCTTCTCTAATGGGGACCACAATCCCACCCCAAACGGAGCTTGCTTTCCGATAGAAATAATATCGGATATTCTTCAAAAATGTTTTTTCGAGCAATCGGATTATCAGTAACATGGGAATCTCAAGTCTTTGACCGAAAAATGTTCCAAATTTCTTTTTAAATTCAATTAAGCGACTCATATCTATCACGGATCTTCAATATGTAAATAACAAGAAATATCCAAAAATATAAGAATTTATATTCAAATTTTAATTAAAAAATAAACGTTTATTTCAAATTTTATTTCTGGTTGTGTTTCAACGTGCGTGTGGCTGTATTGGAGCAAAAGCGGTGTAAAACAAAAGATTGCGGTAGAGAGTGCATAAAATTTTGTCCAGTCGTAAGAACCGGTGTGGATTGTATCTATCTAAAAGAAGGAGTGATGAAATATCCACATCTAGTGGAGTCCCTCTGTACAGGCTGCGGAATTTGCATTAAAAAATGTCCTTTTAAGGCCTTAAGCATCGTGAATTTACCGGAAGAATTAAAGACCGATGCAACTTATCGCTATGGGAAAGATACCTTCGTGCTATTTCGCCTACCACCCCTAATCCCTGGAAAAATCGTGGGGATCATCGGCCCGAATGGGGCGGGAAAAACAACGGCATTAAAAATCTTGTCAGGAGAGATAAAGCTTAATTTAGGCAACTACGAAAACCCGCCAGAGTGGGAGGAAATTATTAAATATTTTCGCGGTTCTGAATTGCAGGCCTATTTCCAGCAGCTGTCGGAAAAGCAGTTAAGGGTTATTGCGAAACCGCAATATATCGCCGAATTGCCCAACATCATTTCCGGGCGCGTCTGCGATTTATTAGAGAAGGTGGATGAAAAGGGGTTATTGAAGGAAGTCAAGGAAAAATTGAATCTCACGAAGTTCTGGGACCGCGATGTTAAGGTTTTATCCGGAGGCGAATTACAAAGAGTGAGTATTGCGGCGGCTTACTTGCGCGACCGGGATGTCTATTTGTTTGATGAACCCAGCAGTTTTCTCGATGTGCGAGAACGATTAGAAATGGCTAAATTGATCCGCCAACTCGCTGAAAAGGAAAATAAAATTGTGGGCGTCGTGGAGCATGACTTAACCATCTGTGATTATATTACCGATTTCGTTTGCATTTTATATGGGGTCCCAGGAGTCTATGGCATTGTATCGCATGTCCACAATACGAATGCGGGTCTAAATCTATACCTTCACGGGGAATTGCCTGATGAAAATATTCGATTTCGAGATGAACCGATCACCTTTAGTATAATTCCCGAAGCGACAGAAGGCTGGTCGGGAAGTGAGAAGATCTTGGAGTACCCGGAATTATCGAAGACGCTCGGAGATTTCACCTTGAAAATCGCGCCGGGGATCATTAAACGGGGAGAAGTGATCGGTCTGGTGGGTAGGAACGGCTTAGGGAAGACCACGTTGCTCACCTTACTCTCGGACTACGCAAAAGAGCAAGAAGTTACTCTCATTGAGAAAATAGAAAAGCCAAAGCCCGAAAAAGAGCCGGAGAGTAAACAAACTCCTGAAAACCAACCTGGAAAGGCTGAGAAAGAACAGCCCGTGAAAGAGCAACCTGATAAAGTAAAACCTGAAAAACAATCCAAAAGCCCAGAAAAACCAGTAAAGGATAAGGTGAAAGCGCCGACCGTGGAAATCAGAAAAACTAAATTAAAGGTCGCTATAAAACCGCAGCATTTGATAGCCAGTTACGATGGAACAGTCGAGCAATTATTAAAAGATATCGCGGGTAAGACGTTTCATACTTCAATCTACCGATCCGAAATAATCAAGCCCTTTGGCCTTGAGAATGTTCTTGATCATTATATCAAGGAGTTATCGGGCGGTGAATTACAAAAGGCCTATATCGCTGAAACCCTGTCGCACATGGATGCAAATCTGATTTTCATGGATGAACCATCTGCCTTCCTGGACTCGGAATCCCGCCTAGTTATCACAAAATCTATTAAAAGAATCATTAAAAACAGAAAAATTTCAGCGTTCATCGTCGAACATGACATCCTCTGTGTGGATTTCCTATCAGATAGTCTGATTGTATTCTCAGGAGAACCTGGAAAGCGCGGTTTTGCCACGGCCCCCGTCAATTTACGCTATGGAATGAATCAATTCTTAAAAGATGTGGAGGTAACCTTTCGTCGTGATGCAAAATCGTTCCGTCCCCGCGTGAATAAGATGGGATCAGAATTGGATCGCAAGCAGAAAGCGATAGGCGAATATTACTTTATCGATATTAAAAAGTGAGCATCTTCCTTGCTTCAAGGTCAATAGTTAAATGAAGCTTTGTTTTTGATATGGCATGAGAATTTGATAAATAGGGATGAAGCAATGGCAAATGGGATTTCCTCTTCTAGAACTGCTTATATGAGCATCCTTCTATTTGGAATTGTGAGCTTGGTAGGCGACCTTATATATGAGGGCGCCCGAGGGTTAGTGCCGGATTACCTTTATTTTTTGGGCGCATCCGCCATAATTGTAGGGCTGATCGGGGGATTAGGCGAATTTCTTGGCTATGGTGTGAGACTTATCAGTGGATACTTAGCAGACAGCTCCCGCGCTTATTGGCTTTTTATTTTTATCGGCTACGGATTAATTGTTTCGATCCCGCTCCTTGGGTTTGTCGGCATCTGGCAGATCGCAATTGTTTTTGTTCTGCTAGAGCGGCTCGGAAAAGCGATTAGGGCTCCCTCCAGAGATACGGTCCTGTCCATCGTGAGTAAAGGTGTAGGACCGGGCAAAGCCTTCGGGCTTCATGAATTGTTAGATCAGATAGGAGCTGTTGTCGGACCACTGATTGTCGCAGCGATAATGTTTTCCAGTGGTAATAATTATCAGCTAACCTTCAGTATTCTCCTCTTGCCCTTCTTAGTCTTGGTGATGGCTTTAATTTATAACTATCGAAAGACCGGTCCGATTACCATTCCACCAAAGACGCCCGGCGAGAAAGTCACCCTTCAAAAGCCGTTTTACATCTACACCTTAGCAGTGATTTTAAATACCATTGGACTCATCCCCGTTATCCTCATACTCTACATAGCTGCTTCCATCTTACCTCCGGAACAAGCATGGGTGGTGCCACTAGTTTATGTACTAATTCAGGGGGTGGACGCGGCGGTTGCCCTAATTGCAGGCTATACATACGATAAATATGGAGTGAGAGTGCTAACAGTGGCCTTCATCCTCTCGATCTTTCCGCCCCTATTCGTGTTTATCGGGGGAGGCTTATCAACGATTTTAATTGCCTCAGTCTTCTTTGGAGTTGTCCTGGGAATGCAAGAGTCTATTTATCGCGCTGCAGTAACCCAATTTACTCCGATTTCTTCAAGGGGGACTGCCTATGGAATCTTTAACACGGGATTGGGCGTTGGCTTTTTGATAAGCGGAGGAATTTTTGGCTTATTACTGCAATACAACATAGATTTTACCGTAACTATTCTTTTTGTAGTGTTAGTACAGGTGATAGCAACAATAATCCTATTAAGGACCCAGCAAGCAGTAAAGCGTAACCCTATCGAAAAGTCTGAATAAAAATAAGAATATGCATAGATTTTTTTTCTTATTTTCTCTATGGATCAATTTATGCCATTAACCAAAGCTGACTGATTACGGTCCCGCCTACCAAGACGAACGAAGCAAGCGCTATTAAGACAATATCCACCCTTTTGAAATCGACTTGGGTGATTCGCTTCACCCAAAGGTAGGTTAGCAACAAGGAGATAATGAGGAAAACGATCTCTTTAGTCGGATACCAGAAGGTGGGGAGGAGCAATTTGAAGAATTGATTAATAGGTTCATCTGGCAGCCCATAAAACTGCAAAAATGAATTGATCGCGCATTGATAGAGAGAGAAAATCCAGAACCAACATAAAAGGACGTTTGTTATTCTCAATTTCTGAAGAAAGAAGGTAATCAGTAAGATTAAAGCACTGAAAACCACGATCAAAAGGACTCCAGATACCGGACCAACAACCTGAATAGCGAAATCAACTGCGATGTTCCCCCATTCCTCGCCTAATATGGCTACATGTAAATAGATGCCAAGTCCATAGAAAATGAAAGAGACAATCGCGATGAGATTAAGGATGAATTGTTTGAGGTCCTTCATACTAGCAGCCGATTATTTTTTTTGAAATATATATTTTTTTTGAGGATCGAATCAAGGACGTTTTTCGGTTTAGGAAATAGTTTCCGAAAAATATTAATATTAAAGAAACTTAGAATAGTCGTAGACTTGGCATTGGAATGTAAAAAGGACGAAGGCGTTCAGTCAAAATACTTAAAAACTCGACAAAACTAAGAAAATTCAGAGATTATGAAGTTTATCCCAAGAGGAACGAAATAAGGACCTTACGTGGTTTCTATGTTTCTTTAGTGCGGTTCCTCCACTAATCCTTTTGATTCAATTGTTCTTTAATTCACGGGTACGAGAAAACTAAAAAAGAACATGGATCAAGTTCATGACCGTGGTCATATCACTTGGGAATTCTTTCCATTCACTTTAATTTACTTCAATTCAGGTAAAGTTTGTGTGATTTGCCTTGGCCTCGCATGAATCCGGTGCAAGTCGTTCTTTTTTTCAAGGATGAAGAAAAATTAGACTAAATTTAAAAGAAAAGGGAATTATGAAATATCTTTCAATTCTTTGAATCGATTACGTAAGGTGACTTCAGTGATACCAGTCACAGTTGAAATGGCACCTTGGGACCGTTTCTCGCCATTTTCCGAGCAGGCGATGTAAATAGCCGCGGCGGCCACGCCTTTGGGGTCTTTTCCCAGAATAAGATTGGATTCCTTGGCATTTGCAATGATTTGTAAAGCACGTCGCTCAGTCTCATTGCTGAGCTGGAGGTTATTTGCATAGCAGGCGATGAGTTCAGCGGGGTTTAGGGCAGATACCTTAAGATTTAGTTCACGCACAATGATGTGAATAGAATGTCGGATAGTCTTTGACTGACTCTTTGCTATTTGGCATACTTCATTCAGAGTCCTAGGAATTTTATGCTGCCGACAGCAAAGATATACGCAGGCGGCCACAAAGGAATTAATGCTCCGTCCTCGCAGGAGTTGAAGTTTGAATACTTTCCGATAAAGCATGGCACTATCTTCCAGCACTTGTTTTGGTATGCTTAAATCGGCACCCAAGCGTCGGATTTCATTTGTAGCGATTAAGAGATTTCTTCGTGGCCAATCGAGGCGTGTGTGCCATTGCCGTATTCGATTAAACCGATTAGTAGCCCTTCGCTTGTCGATTTTCGTGGTTAAGCCGTAGTTCGGGAGCATAGAAGATAAGGGCGCACCGGTGTGTTCCCTAGCATTCCGTTCTTCACTAGTGTAAGCCCGTGTTGTTTGGCTCGAATCAATAATAGATGCCTGTAAGACTAACCCGCAAGCACTACATACCAATTCAGCGCGTTCATAATCGCGTATGATGTTGTTTGATCCACAATCAGGACAAATTTCTGCTTCTTTTTCGATATCTTCCTCTGGTTCTACTTTCTCTTGGATCAGTTCCGTAGTGGCTTCATAGAATTTTGATTTACTCATATTCCTCAACTCTATAATTCGGTTGAACTGTAATACATCAAAAGCATAAAAATCCTTTAGGTTTATCAGCATAAAAAACTGGAAAACCTAGAAAACCTAGAAAACATAAAAATTAACTCATACAACACTATGAGAAGGGCAATACTATGATATTATGCGGCATTATATCGGCATCAACGTGAGTTAGACTCATGAATTTATTAGCCCGAAAATTGTCTGAGCTTAGTAAGAAACAAGATCAATCGAAAATGGTCATGAAACCGGTCACGTATAATGGGTTTACATTTAGAGAAGTGATGGAATTTGAGAATTCCATAATTGAGGTCCACAATTTAGTGCAGGAAAAATTCGAGGAAACGAAGAACTTTGAATTTGCTGCCGTTGCTCTCGATTGCTTAAAAGCAATCAATGATATGGAAAAAATTAAGAGCCAACTCGTGATAAAGTAAAAAAAATTCATTTTACGCAGACGAAATTTTTTTATCATGAGTTCTAATTTCTCTTAAGAAAGAGCTGATTAGTTTTTTTTCGGGTGGCTGAAATGACCGAGGTAATGCTCACTGCGGATGTTACTAATTTTGCAAGCCCAGATATCGGGTTTTTCCTACCCAGCTTCTTTCCTGGTGCCCCTTGGGGACAGATCCCGGCGGTAATCCGGTATCCGCTTGAGAGGCTCATGTTCAAACAGGTTCCGACAAAAGATGGGGTCGTTTTCGATTGTATCTATGGCTTACGTAAGTTTGAGGCAATTTTACTAAAGGAGGGGATAGATTGCGCCGTTTACTCGCCCTATGAGATAGAAAACTATGCTGATAATGCAAAGGTCTTTGGAATCTCTGCCATGGATCCACTAGGGCTTGGACCGGTCTCTGTAACCAGTATGGGGCTTTTTGGAGATAAGAATTATAACCTCAAGGGGAATCCGGCTTCCTTTAAACCACCGCTTTCGCTGATTAAATTCACGGAATTGATTAATAAACTCAGACAGTTTGATAAGCCCATCATTGTGGGTGGCTCCGGTGCGAACCAGTTTGAATTGTTACCCCAAGAAATCGATAATTTGGGGATTGACTGCGTGTTTGTGGGCGATGCAGAAATTGAAGGGCCGCACCTGATTAAGAAAGCGTTGCAGGGGGAGAAATTACCGAAGCTTATTAGGGCACAGAATGTACCCAAAGAGGTAGAGATCCCGACTATCGTCAATCCGGTGAGTTGGGGGCTCGTAGAAATCTCACGGGGGTGCGATCGACACTGTAAATTCTGTGATCCGTCAATCAGGCAATTTCGGTGGATTCCAATTGATAGGATTCTAAAGGAGGTAAAAGTCAATCTAAGAATTACGAGAAATAGCAATGTCACGTTAATGAGTGAGGATGTGTTCCGGTACGGGACCGCCCAGCATGAATGGGTGCCGAGTGGGGGACTAGTTAATCTCGTTAAAGAGGTGAAAAAGATTCCTGGAGTTGGACCAATCTCGCTCTCGCATGCGTGTCTTGCAGCTGCCCTTGCAGCACCAGATCAAATAGAGGCGTTAAAGGAAGAGCTAAATCTCTCGAAGGATCATTATTCTTCGGTCCAATGTGGGGTGGAAACAGGATCAGTTCGCCTCGCTGCAAAATATATGCCGTTCAAAGGAGCACCCTTTGAGGCGGATGAATGGCCCGAGATTGCTCTACAAAGTTGGAAGCTTCTGACTCGGAATTATATTTATCCCGCGGGCACCCTTTTGTTAGGCTTGGATGATTCCGAAGAGGATATTCAAGCGACTATCGACTTAGTTAAGAAACTTAACCGTTATCCTGGGATGTGCTGGCCCTTAACATTTATGCCATTGGGTGCTTTGCGTTCTCAAAAGCGGGAGAATTTCTATAAGGATTGGGATGCGCTATCGCCAAAAGCCCAGGAGTTATTCTTACTCTGCATAAATCACATGTTAGACCAGTCGGAGAAGAGTCATGAACATCTTTTCGGCACTCAATTCCATCGACGCGTCCTGAATCATTTGGGAACGCTATTTGGCAGGGTCCTTGTCAAATCTATTGAACAAAAGGCATATAGAAAGGGAGGCAGGCGCAATTATCCACAAATGGGAAAGATTACCTTACGGGAATTGGTAGAATATTCTTCTAGATACCTGAGAATGCGAGGATATAAAGCCAGATTCTATAAATAAATTAAAGTACCGTCAAATCCACGCTGCTTTTCAGTTATTTTTTAATTCCATTATATTTATTTATTAGCAAGGTGAATATTTTTTAATAAAAATGAGTTTGGTTTTTAAGATATAGTTGAATGGGAGATGAAGAACTATGCCACTCTTCCGAAAACGGAAAACCCTCTGGCAAATTCATGAGTTACAAGGCTATTTGAATAAGACTCCGAGCCAAACACCTCCGGACTACGACCTTTCAACGAAAAACGCAGGGCATCAGACCTTAGATGGGTACATTCGGACAAACTGGGAAATTTTACACCCACTTGAGCAGGACTTTATCTATTCGTGGTTCGTTGAAACTCAAACAGCGGAGGAGGCAAACAATCAGCTGCAAGTGAAGTTGAATAATCTCAACAAGGAAATTACCGGCACCCAACAAGATGCAGAAACGAAAATTGAACAGATGAACACAGATATCAAGGACTTGAATTCGGAAATCCTAAATTTGAAAAATGCCTTAATTCAAAAAGATAAGTTCATTGAGGACCTTCAGGCAGCAATTCGGTACAAAACAATAAATGCGGAGGAATTGAAGGATAAACTTGACGAACGCATTGGAGAATTAAATGATCAGATGTTTAAGCGGCAAGAGGAGTATGAGGCGAAAGCAATTGCGCTTGCAGAGAAGTTTAAAACGAGAGTGGAAGAATTAGATGGAGAGCGATTAATTCTAAATGAAACTATTGAAAAGAATGACAAGGAACTGACTGATCTCGACAAGATAAATCAAGATTTGAAAAAAGTTGGCCTTCAATTTAAACTGTACCAGGACAAAATCAATAAGATTAAAACAGTAATTGGAGAAATTCCATCTAATTTAATGGAATAAGGAGGCACAGAAAATGTCGGAAAACTCATTGTGGAAAAGAAAAGAATTATCAGATTATCAGCGGAAGTTGGATAGTGAATTACCGCCTTTATATGATTTTGAGCAGGTTCGAGAAGTTCACCGAGAGATTGAGTCCATTATTTTAGAATATTGGGGATTGCTCCATCCCGTTATCCAGGATATGGTTACCTCCTGGTGGCACCTTTGGGCGAATACGAAAAAGGACAATGAAAAATTGGGGGCGGAAATAGAGCAGAAATCTTCGATGTTAACGAATTACAAACAAAGTTCAGTAAATAAAATCAAGGATTTAACAGATCAGCTAAATCGAAAACACGCTGAATTAGGTATAATAAAGAAGGACACGCAGCAAAAGGACACTGAGATTCAAAAACTTGATAACGTGGATAAAGAAAAGAAATTGGGGATCGCAGAACTCAGCTCCGACCTTGAGAAGAAATTAGCGGAATTAAACCTTAAGTTGTCGGAGATGCAGACGAGAATAGATTCGACCCAGTTACAGGTCTCCCAATCGTTTGAGCATAAAATAATGATTTTTGAAAGTGAAATAGTGAGCCTCAAAGAGCAAATGGCGATACAGGAACAGAAGAAAGAAGTGCTCAAGGCTGGAAATCAAGAACTCCAAACGAAAAATCAGGCTTTAAAGCCGCTTGAGGAGAAAGTTTGGCAGATTATGGATACTTTGAAAGGTATCTCCTTTAAAGAAACCTAACTCAGAAAAGCAATATCCATAATACTTCTTCTTTTTCTTAGGGAATGGGTAAAACCAGCGGACCTAGCCAATTGTACCAAAAGAGATAGCCCAGAACCCCACCTAGAAAGCCACTCATTAATACGATATAACATTGTGGGCGAGGGATGTAATAGAGCGCAGTGAGGACCACCAGGACGCCGATGAGCGCACTGCCGTACATCATTAAATCGGGACTTATCCCTAAATATTGTGCAATTTTCACTTCATCTGCGCCACTTGGTTTTAATAGGAGGGTGTGGGAGAAAAAATACATCCCGGCATTGAAAACGAAGCGGAGACTGAATGTGCTTGCAATAACAGCGGCAGCTTGCCCGAGCCCCATCGGTTTCTGTTCAGAATGCATCGGGCGGTATTTCCACAAAATAATGCCGATGCCCACCGCCGCAACTAGCCATGTGGAGACCGGCCCGCCCACAATGAACCAGAACTCTTGCTCGAGTGTGAGATCGTCGAAAATATAAGTGAAGGCGTAGGCAATCATCGCTGGGACGTGATAACCCACTACCGCCACGAGGTAATGCCCGAGTTCATGAGCAAGGGTCCCTATGATTGGAATCGTGAAAAAAACGCCGAGATACTGTAAAAACCAAACCGATCTGGGAGATAGATTCATTTTTTCACCGTTACCTGAATTCCAACTCGATCAAAACTCATATGATCAATTCATATTGTATCAAGTATAATTTGTATGTTCTGTTTGATTCAATTAAACAACCTTTTTATGAACCCAAAACCACTATTGATCGATTCACATGACAAAGAAAGTCTGCAAATTTTATGAGATTCTAGGGAAACATACGCAATTTGATCGGGGCGACGAAAATTTTCATGCGTATTTGCAATCGAATCTAGTGCGCAAACGGGTCGCCTATCCTCGGTTTCTGGATCAGTTTAAAATGCTGTGGAACGAGTATGCAAAAAGCCAGATTGGGTTTAACCTCTCCCAGCTGTTCATTGACCATGGAAATACATTTTTAAAAGATTGGTACACCGAAGTCTTTCCTTTTCCGAAACGAATTCAGTTTGAATTCCACCGGGGTGGCAGTCAAGTGGATGTGCTCCTTACTATAAAATATACGCTTTCCGAAATTGAAATCAACTGCATTAATCAACTCATCAAAAGCCAGAATATCCAGAATAAAACGGCTACTGCGGCGGGACTGATTTCACTCTTGGAGCCGTGCGTCCTCTTAGGAGAAGAACTCTCGAAAATAATAGGGCAGGAAATTCGAGTTTCCATCGAAGATCGGACGATAGAAAATAACAATATCGTGCTCGAATTGTCCGTTCGACCAAAATGAGAGAGCAATATGAAGATTCTTGCCTTCTCCGACTTCCATGGGATGTATGGGCTCACTAATCACTTTCTTGACGTGGGAAGAAGAATTGCGGAAACTCAGCCGGACCTTCTAATTCTGTGCGGCGATTTTCAGAATGAGATTTCGATTCCGCTCCTCGAATCCAGGTTACGCCGGCTTAAGCTTTCCGCGATTTATTACGTATGGGGGAATAGCGATGGACAAGCACTTGATTTTACACTTAAAGTAGGAACAAACTTGCACCTCAAACTCATTCCAGTGCCCCCTGACTTTCTGCTTTGTGGACTCGGAGGAGATGAACTTGATGTTGCCCGAAATCTCCCGAAACTGGAACAATTGCTCTTTCTCTCAAACAAGGGCTTCAGCAGGCTGATTATCGTCTCGCACGTACCGCCCTTTGGGTGTTGTGATACGGCGGTTGAAGGATCACATGCGGGGTCTCAATTATACCGCCAGTTCATTGATAAAAAATCCCCGGCTTTATGTCTATTCGGTCATATTCATGAGGCGGCGCAACAAACGCTCAAATCCCAAGGTACGACCTTTTGGAATGTGGGACCCAAGGGCGTCTTTATTGAATTGTGAAAATTTATATTCCTAAACAGATAAATTTCTGAGTTAAGAAATTCTGATTGAATTCAATTATATCACTGATTTATGTAACCCATTGAATAGAATTTAGTGCGGTGATTGAAATGGACGAAGAAGCAGCAAAGGCAGTGAAGAAAAGCGAAGAAGAAGTGGAGTCAGAAGGCCAACAGAAGTTAAAGAATTGGAAGGATGATCAGAAATACAAAGCCGCGTTGGAGGAGTTATTTAATGGGAACGTCCGATATATGAAATTCATTAAAACGAGAATGCCTTCTGGGTCAAATTTATTGAACGAGGCCTTCCAGGCAACTATTGATTATACGTTCAATAGGGCCATGGCGCCTCTCATGAAACTCGGTGAAGATTATCTAAAAAATGTTCCCAAGCAGCTTTTATTGAAACGCCTCCTCGGCAATTTCTTCATCAATATGCAGCACGTGGTGAGGCTTGATTGTATCCAGAAATTGGAATATTACCCAGATCATGCCGAAATTGTCATCGACAAATGTACCGGGAAGCGCGCCTGGAAGATGGGAGTGCAGACTAATAAGGCCACCGACCTCTTCACCGACGAGGATTATTGTAAGTACTCGTGTGCACCACTTGTCAGTCGATTTCTGAAAGTGGCTAACGCACAAAGCACCGTGGAATTCCAGAAAGAGGGGTGCCACCATATTATTAAAATAGAAGAAGCCAAATCAACATAATTCTTTTTTATTTTTGGTCCTTTAGGATTGCAGCACATTCCTCGGGGTACATATTATTGATGTGTATCCCGCTTCCGAGTTCAAATCCGGCGAACTTTGTGAGGCGTGGCAGAAGTACTAAATTCCAATGATAAAAGAGATTCCGTTCGGATTTACAGGGAATCGTCTGGATCATGTAATTGTAGGACGGATTATTCAATTTAAAATAGATTAATTTGAGAAATTGGTTTAAGATGTGCGCTAATTCTTCGATCTCCTCCGAAGTAATAAAAGAGAATGAGGCAGCATGCGAAATGGGCATGATACATGTTTCATAGGGGATTCTGGAAGCAAACGGTTCAAATAAGATGAATTTCTTTCCTAGTATCACAATCCGATCCTGTACGGCAAGTTCCTGGTTAATCATATCGCAAAATACACAAGCGCCATTATCATCATAATACCGCATGGCCTCTTCAACAGGGTATCTCTTACTATTCGGGACGATGGGGGTTGCAATGATTTGGGAATGGGGATGCCTTAAGGAGGTCCCAGCGGCTTCACCGTAGTTCCGAAATATAGTCACTAATTTATACCCGCTATTGCAGTTCGTGAGGTAGCGTTTCTTATACGCTGTTAAAATGGTTTTAACCTGTTCGTCGGGCATAAATCCAAGCTTCGCGTTATGCTGCGGGGACTCTATCACAATTTCATGGCTTCCAACGGCATCCTGCATCTTGCGATAAAAATCCGAAATGTTCTTTCGGGTATAATTGCCCTGGGGAGTTAAGGCGGGATATTTATTTGGGATCACTCGAACGGCCCATCCATTTTTCTGCTCAGATTGAAATGATAAAATTTCCTCAGGGGCCATAGATTCATTACCAGGGCAAAATGGACAGTTCGGATCATAGATTGGGCTGTTATCCTCATGTATTTCGGCTTTAAATTCAGTCGGGCGTTGCCCTCTTGTAGGCGCAATTATCACCCATTCTTTAGTAATTGGATTTTGGCGTAGCTCAGGCATAGTGCTCTTCTCGGATGAAGTTCTTCAAGATCTTTCTTTTCCTCCGACCCTATAAATAACTTGAATTTGAATCAGAAAAGAGGGAGTCCTTCAGCAAATCAGATTTTAGAGTGATCTGTTATAAGATTCAGCAATTCAGGAAAAAAGAAAGAAAAAAAATTAAAAAAACAAAAAGAAAGAATTGGGTTTAGAAGCAGCGATGGACGATGGTCGGCCCGACATCTTTGTATTCTTTGCGGGTGACCCACATCTTCTGGAAAGTCTTCAAGGAGGCAAGGATGCTGCCACCAATCCAGACGGAATACATACGTTCTGGAGGTGCAATGATTTTGACTTCGACGTTTTCAGGGATCATTTCGGAGATTTCTTTCGTGAGCCGCTCCTTCAAGCCAGGGAACATAGTAGACCCGCCAGATAAGACAATGTTGGAGTACAGATCACGGCGCAAGTCAATATCACACTTCGAGACGGCTTCCACAATGATTTCATCCATGGGGGGCGTTTCTTTTCCAACTGCACCTGGATTGAAAAATACTTCCGGTGCTAAGAAGCGCTCAACACCGACGGTTAAGGTTTCACCATCAGGAAGCATGTAGGATTTCTCCATGCCCGATACTTTTTCGGCTAATTTTAGTTCTTTCTCTGGATCGAGTGCTACATAGCATAGCTTTTCCTTAATATCACGCACAATTTCTTTCTCTGCAGAGGTCGTCAATGCGTAGCCGCGTTGCCTTAATAATCGCATCAGGTATTCGGTAATATCTCTTCCTGCAAGATCTAAACGGGAGATTGCGTGGGTTAAAGCGAACCCTTCGTAGATCGGGACAACGTGAGTAACACCAGTGCCAGAATCGCAAACTAATCCGGTGGTGCGCCCAGAGGCGTACAACGATAGGACTGCCTGCATGGCAATGTAGAGGGCTGGTACGTTAAAGGTTTCAAACATGATTTCACACATCTTCTCACGGTTCGGCCGAGGATTCAACGGTGGCTCAGTAAGCAATATAGGATGTTCTCCTGGATCTATGCGCAAATCCGTATAAAAAGTATAATGCCAGATTTTCTCCATAGCACCCCAATCTTCCACGATGCCATGTCCTACTGGATAAGATAAGCGGAGGACACCACGAAGTTGGAGAGCCTCTTCACCTATGTAGTATTCTCGTGTGTAATGCTCAACATCCGTCATGATGCTCGTATACTTCGGATATCCGATTAATGTCGGAAACACACTGCGAGGCTGATCTTCTCCTGCATACCCGTTCTTGGAAATACCGGTTCCGTTATCGACCACAATTGGCTTCCCTAATACTGATTCTTCTTCTGCTGCCATATAATCACTATCTTTTAATTTTCTCTTATTTCGACTCGTTTTTTAAAAATCTATCAAATAAATTTTACTTTTGATGATATCATCATATTTAACTAATAAACGCAACGCGTTATATTTAAGCGTTTTTTAAATCTCACCTATAAGGGTGATAGAGATGAGGATTCGGATTGAATTTGGGAATTTTTAGGGAGAGATTATGATAATAATAAAAAGCGGATTTTAATAGAATTGTGTTTATTGATTAAATTTTGAATTAAAATAAAGAAAGATGATAAGTCAGATTTTAAATACTATCTAAAGAAGTTCTTTGAGTTAGGTTCTTAATCTTTAAGCCAAACGATGTTTTTGTGCGCATCGAGATAAAACATTTTGAGGTCGTAGTCAAAAGCGAGCTGGGTGAGGGCGATCGTAAAGAAGCGAGTCCCGGTGGTAACGTTAATGATAATTATAAATACATAAAAAAAGAAAGAATTGGTTTGTATTTTCATTTTGGAGGCATGTTATGTCTAATATGGAGCAGTTTGCGCAAGCAGCTTCTCTCCCAAATCCATGGGTGGAGGCATGGAGAAAAGCGAGGAAAAAGGTGTTAGGGTATTTTTGTTCATACATCCCCGATGAAATTATCTATGCGGCGGGGATTCTCCCTATTCGAATAAGAGCGCGAGGCAGCACTAATACGCCCATGGGTGATGCCTACATGACTGGAACGGCCTGCAGTTTCACGAGATGTTGTTTGGACGCGGCGAATCGGAAGGAATACGAGTATCTTGATGGGATCGTTTCGTACAATAGTTGCGATCAGGTCCGTCGTTTATATGATAACATCAAATTTAAAACCCCTTTCGATTATCATTATTTCCTAAGCATCCCAGCGGTTGCCAATGACCTGACTATCGAATGGTTTGTGAATGAGTTGTCTAAATTCAAAAGTAATTTGGAAGAGAAATTTAACATCGAAATCACCGAACAGCAGCTCAGGCAGGCGATCACGGTTTATAATAAATCTCGAAGCCTGTTAAAAGACCTATATCAACTCCGGCAGCGGGATAATCCACCTATTAACGGTACAGAAGTTATGCAGGTGTTTTCTGCGGGGGTGACAATTCCTCGCGACCAGTTTAATGAGATGCTCACGCAGAAAATCCGTGAAGATAAAGAACGCGAAGGCATTACTGATTACCGCGCCAGGGTGATGTTGGTGGGAAGCCTTTTAGATGATCCTGAATATATTAAAATCATCGAAGACCTCGGCGGGCTTGTTGTGACCGATTCTATATGCTATGGTAGCCGATTTTTCTGGGATCCTGTTGATGAAGGTATCTCCAATCCTATGGAAGCCCTCGCAGCGCGCTATCTATCGAAAGCATCCTGTCCACGCATGTCAGACGGGCATACTGAACGAATCGAATTTATCAAACATATGATTAAAGAGTATTATGTTGACGGCGTCATTTTCGAACGAATGAAGTTCTGTCCGTATTGGTGGGGCGAAATTTTCTTATTGCGGAACGAATTGAAGGAGCTTGGAGTTCCCTGCCTTGATCTTGAGCGGGAATACGCTTTAAGCGGCGTGGGGCAGATGAAAACAAGGGTTCAAGCGTTTTTAGAGGTTTTAGAAAAGGAGGGCTAATATGGAACAAAGTTCAAACGAAAAGTGGAATAAAAAATACAAGAAACTCGCCCGAGAAAAATGGGGGCCCGAATTCACGCTCTGGAAAACAATGTTCAGTGGGCTTATTGATATGATGTGGACGCGATCCGAGGAAGCGGGCGAACCCGAGGATGAGCCGAATCCCTTCGTGGAGATGTTTCTCAATTACTTTATCGATGTCGCCCGCGCACGAAGCAAAGGGAAGCCCATCATTATGCATCCGTTTAACTATGGACCGGAGATTTTCCATGCTATGGGCTTGGAACCTCTTTTTCAGGAGATGTTCAGTGTGGGGCTGGCGCCCTTTCATTTAAACGAGCATTATTTAGATATCTCGAATCAAATGGGCTACGGCGATAATCCTACTCTCTGCAATGCGCAACGTCCCTTGATTGGGTCCATTAAGGAGAAGGCTGCACCTATCCCTGACTTGCTCTTCTTCTCCTCCACACCTTGCAACTCCCTGGCGACCACCTATTCGGTCTTCCACCATCTCACGAAGGTTCCGATGTATACCATTGATATTCCCTACTGGAGCCACGATCCCAATAGCAAATTCTATGAACCAACAACAGTTGAGTATCTCATCAAACAGCTAAAGCGCTTCATTACGTGGATTGAGAAACAAACCCAGCTTAAATTCGATGAGGACCGGTTCAAACAGGCGATGGTCTGGGTGAATGAGGCACGAGCGCATATTATGGATTTTAATGAGCTTCTGCGAGCGGTTCCCTGCCCTGTGCCAAGTATTACGGGGTTTGGTAACTTTATTACAATGGTTACACGTGGAGGGACAGAAGTTGCGGTTAAAGTGACGAAGTGGGCACGTGATATGGCAGCTGAAAATGTGAAAAATAAGGTCGGAGCCGTCCCTGATGAGAAAATTCGTATTGCTTGGCCTTACACCCACGTCTTTTTTGATGGTGAACTATTAACTTGGTTAGAGCAGGAATATAACGCCATAACTATCATGGATATATTGGGTTATTACACTGTGCCCCCCCATGATACCTCGACGCTCGAGAAGTGTTTTGAGAGTCTGGCAAAAGGTACTCTGGATTTTTCAATGATTGGCACTTGTCGGGGACCTATTGATTACTACATTGACTATGTCATTCGTTTTGTAAAAGATTATAAGATCGATTGCGTAATTTTTCCGATGCAGTTCGCCTGCAAGCACGCCTATGCGATGGCGACCCTAACTGCGGAAGAAATTCGCAAACAAACCGGATTACCAACACTTGTTTTTGGGTGTGATCCATATGATTCAAGGGAAGTGTCCGCGGAGGAGATTCGGGGCAAAATTAGTTATTTTTTGAAAGAAATAGTGATGTAAATGAAGTGAATTCATGAAGATAAGTTGGAGTGAAAAATCATGATAGATAGTGAAATAATTTCTGAGTTAGGTAAGATAGTTGGTGAGAAATACGTCTCGGATCGGCCAGAGGAGCAATTTCTCTATCACTACGATTTCATAACGGCGGAGCCGGAAGGGCAGTGCGATATTGCACTACTTCCAGGGTCTGCAGAAGAGGTCCAAGCGATTGTTAAACTAGCAAATATGCATCGGATTCCAGTTGTACCCTGGGTTTCGGGTATCAATTTCGGCAGCATCGCAACTCCGCGCCGCGGTGGCATCGTCATGGACCTCCGGCGATTAAATCGAGTCTTAGAGGTTAATGAAGATGATATGTATGCGGTCGTGGAGGGTGGAATTACTTGGGCCGATTTGCGCGGCTATTTGAATAAGAACCATCCCACCTTGCGCCCTGGTGTGACTTGGAGCCCACCTGGCACCGGTGTTGTCCCATCTTGCCTCTGCTATGGGATGTTCGATCTAGGGATGATTGGCGGGACGGGTGCCGAGTTCATTAATGGGTTAGAGGTTGTGCTGGGAACCGGCGAATTGGTGCGGGTCGGATCCTGCAGTTTGTCCGATTACTGGTATGGCCGACAGCCCCTTCCGGATTTGGCAGGGCTCTTCATCGGCTGGGAGGGGACAACGGGTGTTGTGACTAAAGCTTCGATAAAATTGTGGCCGAAACTCCCCTATCGAACAGACTACATGGTCTCGGGTAAGACCATGAAAGTGGGAGTTCCTGCGATGCTGAAACTCGCGAAGGCAGGACTGGGAATTTGTGACATTTGCTTATTAAATATCGGCTGGAGCCAGTCCCTCCAAGGCGCTGACATCAAAAATGCAGTCCTCGATCCCGTGGCGAAAGGAATGCCTGATTTTATCGGGTTGGTCACCACGCAGGCTTATACGGAACTACAACATAAAGCTCAGTGCGAGGCGATTGAATCCATATGCAAGGAGGCCGGCATGGATATTCTGCCCTCCAAGCTCGCAATGGAGATGTTTTCAAAGAAAAGCAGAGGGATCATGGAGGATATGACTCCCGCCACTGGCGGACAGACCCCAGTCCAGTTTTGGGGATGTTGGGACTTCTCCCGAGGTGGAGGTGGTCAATGGATTGGCTCTTATTGCTCTAGCCGTGATATTGTGGATTATTATGAACTTACACGGAATATATGCCTGAAGTATAAGAAAGCCCCGCAATTCTACAGTCGTATCTTGTTCGGCGGGCATTACTGTGTCGCGAGGACAAACATCAACTTCAACAAGAATGATAAAGAGGATATAAAAATCACGCGGCAGATCCTCAAAGAAATACATGAAGCGGTGCAACCTTTGGGAGGCGTGGTAATGTACAAGCCACCTACGTGGGCCGTGGGTGTCTACAGGGAAAAGACATTACCTGCGACACGCGAACTTATTAAAAAGGTCCGGCAGCTACTTGATCCTAATGGCATCTTAAATCCTGGACAAGGCGTTGGGGAGGATTAAATGTCAAAGAAAGCGAAAATTAAGTATCTTGAAGGCAAAGGTATCTCCAAAATGACCACTGTGCCCGATCAGCTGACGCTGGATCGAAATCAACACCTTGAGTATTATGAGAGTATTTTCCATCAGTGCGGAAAATGTGGAACCTGTCGGACAGCCTATCAGGAGAAAGACTGGGAGCGCGTGTGTCCTTCTGGTGAATTTGGCGCCTTTGAATCATACTACTTAGGTGGGAAGAATCTTCTTACGTGGGCGGTCACTTCTAGGCAGCTTGCGTGGAGTGAAAACTTAGCGCGCATTTTCTATCACTGCTCCCTCTGTCTTGCCTGTGAGCAGCAGTGCCAAATTCCTGAGATCCACCATTATGCTGGAGAGTGGCTTATGGCGATGCGAGAGGAAGCTGTCCGGAAAGGATTCGGTCCTATGCCAGAGCATGCACGTTATACCGAGCATATACTAAAAGAACACAATCCTTATATGGAGAAACATGCGGATCGGTTGAAGTGGTTACCCTCCAGTATCAAAGTAACGCCTAATGCAAAAGTTCTCTATTTTGTAGGCTGCACTTCGAGCTATCGGGAGCGAAGTGTCGCGATAGCCACCGCAGAGCTATTGAATGCTATGGAAGTCGAATTCCAGATTTTAAAGCAGGAGACCTGCTGCGGCTCGCCCGTATATATGACTGGTCAAATGGATAAGGCAAAAGCTCTCGCTGAGCAGAATGTGAAACTCTTCAAAGAGGCAGGTGTAGAAAAAATAATCACCTCTTGCGCTGGCTGTTATCGCGCACTAAAAGAGGTCTATCCGGAGAAATTTGGCTTAGCCCATGGGATAGAAGTGCTTCACTTGCCTGAATTCGTTCTAGAAAAATTAAATAAAGGAGAATTGAAACTAACCAAAGAAGTGAAAATGAAGATAACTTATCATGATCCCTGCCATATTGGTCGTCATATGGGTGTATACGAACCTCCCAGAGAAGTGCTTTCGAAAATTCCAGGAATTGAGCTTGTTGAAATGGTCCGTAATAGACATAACGCTTGGTGTTGTGGCTCAGGTGCTGGCGTTCGGTCTGCCTTCAAAGATTTATCAAGTTTCGCGGCTGAAGAACGAATATCAGAAGCCAAAGCCACCGGTGCTGAAGCGATTGTTTCTACATGTCCCTTCTGTTTGAATCAATTTAAGACTAGTATCAAAAATAAAGAACTTCAGGCCTTTGATATTGTTGAATTGGTTAGAAGAGCTATCTAAATTCAATCTTTTTATAATTTTTTTATCCACTCATTAATGAGTAAATTAAAAAAATTTTCTGGTGGACATGAATCCGAAGGATTTGTTATTCGTTTTTATTTTTTCAGAGCAAAATTTAAGAAAAGATGATAAAATCAAGTTTTAAATACTATTTAAAGAAGCTCTTTGAGTTAGATTCTTAATCTTTAAGCCAAACGATGTTTTCCTGCGCATCAAGGTAGAACATTTTGAGGTCGTACTCAAAGGCGAGCTGAGTGAGGGCGATCGTAAAGAAGCGAGTCCCGGTGGTAACGTTAATGATAACCTCATGGGTTTGCAATAAATCCTCGATTTTCTCACGTAGAAATTTCGAGAGATCGAAGTAATTCAGGTTTTTACGCGAGATTTCAATAATCACTTCCTTGGGGATGCCGCCGGAAATAGTTTTCTTTAGCCCTTCAGGAACTATGGTGTAACATTTACCGTCTTCGACGGTTTGATTGTATAATAGTTTGGTGAGCCTTAATTTTTGATACAGTCGGGTCAGCTGCCATTTATCTTCTTCTTCAGAAAACCCGGTGATACAGGCCAAAGGGACAATGTCGCGGAAATACTGCCGAATATGCTGAATTTTACGGGGGTTAATGCGTGCGATCTTGGATTTGTATTCTTCTTCGGACCGTTCACGAATAATTAGCCCAGAAATCTCCAATTGCTTGAGATTGAAATAAAGCAATGCATCGGAAACGCCGTTTATGCCCTGATCGAAGCTATCTTTCAATTGCCAATAAGCTTGGTCTCGAAACAGTTTTTCTCCGACTTCAGTATATTTTCCGATGCCCCAACGCAACTCAGGTCCAGTTAGACTCGGGAAAAGCAGTAGCGATCGCAGAATAACCCTCCGGGGGAGGACTCCTGCAATGATTTTATCGATCTCCGCTACTGGATCAGGCTTGGGCGTTTCCAACTTTTATCGCATCCGGCTAGTTCCGAACTTATATAATTATGAATTAATGTCGATGAATCCTTATTAACTTAAGCGAAAAGGAATAAGGAAGAGGATTCTCGAGGATTTTGAAGTCTAAGAAGCATATTTGAATTTATACTAGAAAACAAGAACGTTTTTATAAAAGTAGTACTCCATTAGGGAGAATCACAAAAATGAGTAAGAAGATCGAGGAAAACCTCCAAGGATCATTATAAAAAGGGGTTCAAAAGGAAAAAAGGAAAAAGACATTAATAGGATAAGTGAAATATAATCCAATGAAAATTATAGTTGGGATCGGCTATGAGTAAACAATTGGTTCAATTTGCAGAAAAGAAGGGTGATTACTACAGTGAACTGGCAACAGAGCATTTAAGATCACGAGAGCCCAAAAAAGCGAAATCCTTATTGCTCAGTGCTGTGGATTGGTACAAAAAGGCGGGGAATGAAGGAAAAGCGAAGGATGCACAGCAAAGAGCAGATGCAATAAACGTGTAAAAAGGAAAGGAATGCTTTAATATTTCACTTCTAGATATTCAAGCAGTAGATTAGGGTCAATAATCATAAAAAACGAATTTTCGTCATTCACTTGAAATTGGGATGAATAGAGGAAGCCATCGAATAAGAGCTTGTCCAGGAATTTTTGGAATTGGGTTGGGTTGTAGGGGAGTTGAAGCTCGTCACAGGTGATTCGGTATAATTGGAATAATTCCTTAAACCGGATATAAATATGGGAGTGGTTATTGAAATAAATGGCGAGTTTTTCGAGGAGGGGTAAATAAAAAAGATCAATCGGGGAATCGTCAAATTCGATGAGGCATTTCAGATCGCCTTGGGAGGGGAATTCGACTAAATCCATGGAGGCATCCCTTATAAGAGCGGGGTTAATGTCTCGTCCACTCGCAGAATGGGTGTAGATAGCCTTTAGGAAGTTAATACAAGTGCTGGGGCGATAGAGATCGAATTGAGCGACTATATCAACAATATATTTGGTTAAATTGGGATCCAAATTTGTTGGGAAGGCCAATGAGATGCGTTGGGTTAGGATATCTAAGAGAGCAGAGGAGGAATAGATTTCCAGATGTAGAGGAAAATCCAGATATTGAGATGCTAATTTGGAATTTCTCCTGAAATCAGAGAAGGGAATCTGAGAGGTTGCGATGATTGAGAGTTTCAGATCTTTAGAGTAACGGATGAATTTATCAGAAAGAGATTGATTTGCGCGGTCTACATTATCCAGTATTAAGAGTAAGGGAATATTAGTTTTATTTCGTAGGAAATGGAAATAGCTCCATAAGCGTTGTGTATCGGGTAAGTACGTGAATTCGCGAGAAGTCAATTGAGAATACTCTTCAACGAACAACCGGAGATTCTCATGGGGAGATTTGACAGCCAAGTTCAAATAAATATTAGTGAACCGCCCCTGGAACTTGCTTTTCAGAAGGGTTACGAAGTAGCGCGTGAAGACAGTTTTCCCAACGCCGTGGATTCCATCGATGTAGGCATTTAGATTATAAAAATCCTCTGGGTTCAAGCTGGAATGGAAGAGGTTCCAGAGGCTCTTCAATTCCTTCGTTCGATGCAGGAGTTCGGGCGGAATATAATTAGGGTCAAACAGGGCGCGCGGGTATCCGAAAGGGGAAGTGGTGACTGACATATAAAATAACGTCTCCGTAAAAGGTATTTAAAGACCCAAATGGATTACTGAAATTCGCAAAAAAAAGACAACGCCCCTCCCAAAAACTATTGTGCTGGTTGCAGTCGAAACCGGAGAAGCACTTCGAAAATTTTATTATAACGGGCTAAATTCCCATTTATGGACTGGTAGAGATTGCTTATTGAGGAATTTGAGGGAGAATTTTTTTTTAAAGTTCATTCATTTAGAATCCTTGAATCAAAATATTTATACTAAAAAGTGTATTAAATAAATAATAAAAAGCGATAAAATCCCACAATTTCTATTGGATGAGACGTTAGAAGCTAATCTGATAAGGTATATAGAAAAAAAAGGAAAATTACAGAAAATTAATGAAAATTATTAATTGATTGGTTTCTTTTTACAGAGAAAAGATGAAGAAAATGAAAATGGTGTGAGAAAGAATGGAAGAGAACTTATCAGAACAGGTAAAACAAGAACTCACAGATTTATTACGAAAACTAGAAGCAAGGACAGAACTTGAAGCCTGTGCCGTGGTTTCAAAAGAAGGTATGAGGATTGCATGCGCCGTTAGTGCCGAGTTGGATGCGGATGTTTATTCGGCAGCTAGCGCCGCACTGGTTAATTTGGGAGAAACCACTTTGAGACAGCTACGGCATGGGAACCTCGTTGAGATTATTGTTCGGGGCGATGATGGTTACACGATTTTGACGGGTGCTGGGTCAAAACACATGATGATTGGTTCCTGCAAAAATATCACTCGGATGGGGTATTATTTGGCGTTACTTCACAGATTTTCGACCAAGGTAGCGAGTATTTTAGGTACTGAGATTGAGGCGCCCACTGCAGCCCCCAGACCGGCTCCAGTCATTACCGCAGCAGGGCCGACGGCCGCTTCATTATTGGAACCAGGTGCAGCAGCTATGCAAGCTAAGGCAATGCAAGCTAGGACACCTCCGATGCAGGTAAGAACTCTCCCAAAAGAACCAACGCCTACACCCAAACCAGTTCCATTTCAGCCCCAAAAATTCTCTCAAGTAAAACCGGAACCAGTCGACAATAAGATTTCAGAAGCCTTAGAATATCTTACACCAGTTGAAGAGCCCGAACCTATTCAAAAAATCGAAGAACCCGAACCAATATCCGTTGATGAGCCCGAACCGCTAGCAATCGCAGAAGAGCCAGAACCGATTCCGATTGATGAAACGGCACCAGTTAGGCATATGGTCGCTCCCAAGACCGCAACGAGTGATGTAGATAAAGGTGCCCTTTTTGAAGCGCTTCATGCATTAGGTACGGATAAGGCGGCTCCCGCTCCACCGCAACCCTCTTCTAAAGTGGATACAAAGGCATTGATGGATGCTTTAAAACCACAACCTACAGTTACTAGACCGACTCCCGCACAACCAACCACTAAAGCAATTCCCTTTTCGGCTCAGCCACCCCCTGCAAAACCAGTGAGCAAACCGGCGGGTAAGCCCTCCGCAGTTCCTTTCGCAGCAACGGCTCCTCCTGCAGGAGCGGCGAAGGAAGCTGATGATGACCTGTTTAAGATTTCCGATAAAGAAGCAGTTTTGGAAGCCTTAAAGGTTCTGGGCTGGGAAGAGCCAGAGGATAAAAAAGAAGCAAGATAAATAAAAATTAAAAATTTTTTTTTAGATTTCGCCGCCAGGCATGACAATAAAGCCCTTTTCATTTGATATTTCGAACGGATATCGGCGCAGCGAATGTCTAGTGCCTCGCATTTTTCGGACAATCAGAGATCTTCGCAATTCGCCAGAAATTTCTTCTAGAAATAATAGAACAACACCTTGGGCTATGAATTCCTCAACGCCATAGCGTGTAAATACTTCACCGACGGCCACCTCAGAGGTCATTATCGATGTACATTTAATTTCTCGGAGAAGTGCAGATAAGCGAAATATTGCAGTGCGAATATTTGCGGTTCCTTCGAATTGTATGCCGAGACCAGCGATAGAATCGATCACAATTCTCTTAGCATCTATTTCTTTTGCAGTACGATAGATTTCTTGGGCTAAAATATTCACATCGAATCCACGGCGTAATGCGAAGCGTTCTCCAGTTGGCAAGCCGGCTTTGCTGGAAGCAGCATCAACAATGGCGAATTTCTTGTCATCTTCTAATTTTTTAAAGTCCCATCCGAATAATAGAGATTCCCGTCGCAGCTCATTGGGCATTTCTTCAAGCGTAACAAATATGCCCGGCTCGTCGTACGTAACGACGCCATTATAAAGAAATTGCATACAGAAAATAGTTTTTCCCGTCCCTGCGGAGCCCGCTAAGAGCACGTTGCTGCCTGAAATAAAACCCCCATCGAGGATTTCATCGAGGCCTGAAATACCACTCTTTACTCGTTCAACCATATTCTCACCTCAATTCATAACAAATTCAAACCGATCAATTCACTTCCTTTTATTATCTTGGTAAATTTTACTATTTCAACATCAATGATATCAGGTTCATGACGAAGATTCGATATAAATTGGTCCAGTTCTTCTTCATTTTTGGTGAATATTACACCATATAAAATGGTGCCATCTTCTGCCGTTGCAAGCAAGCCGAAATTACTGTTTTTTGCGAAGGCTTTCCCCATTTCAAGCGTTCTCTCAATACTAATTTCTTTAATAATGTGATCGCCCACTTTTATTTTAATTAATCCCCCGTTAATATACCCGAAACTTTCAGGAGAGAGCAAAACGGTAAAGCCTTTAATAACCTTTAACTTATCTTTCAATTTTTTAATCCGAAAATGGACTGTAGTATCTGGAATTTGGAGTATCTCCGCGATTTTCGTATAGGCAATTCGCGCATCCTCTTTCAAAAGTTGGATTATCTTTTGATCGAGTTCATCTATTTGATCCATTTTCTTGATTCAGCCCATCCAATTGCTTGCAATTGCGTTGCACTACTTTTTCTGCCTTTATCCAGATTCTTTTCGTAGTTTCATACTAAAATTGTGGCAGACCATGCGAAATATTTCCACTCAACCTTGATACTTTTATAAAAGTTATACCTCTGAGAGCTTTTAAAATTTCGCAATTTCACATTGTTTTTTTTAGGTTTTCCTTAATATGTTTTTTTATTACGAATTCTGAAAGCTTAGAGGCATTGTGTATATCCAAGCGAAATTAGTTAAGGATTGAGATTTTGAGATGCGCGTTTTATTGTTCAAATCGTAGACCGAGCACTTTCTGTATGATAGTGGTGAATCCGAAACTTGAAATGATGTACCAGCTGACGTAATTAAGCGGCAATCCAAGAGGCAAAGTGGCAATCCCAGCGGGAGTTCGTATAAACATATTTAAAAGGGGAACCTCAATGATATTAAAGGGGAACATGGCACAAGTCGTATTGCCAAAGGTTGAACTTAGAAAAATGAATAGCAACATGAATGGGACCATATAGATCAGCATTGGTTTAAATCGTTGCCACATAACGGTTCTTGTAATTTTTTCGATATATTTTTGCTTTCGCTTCAATTTTATAGAATCCTTTTTATCTTTACTTTCCCGGACCTGTTTTTCTAAGTCCTTGAACTTCTTTATTTCTTTGGAATATCGGGCTAATCGCTTTACATCCATAATTTTTCTAGAGAGGAGACTGCTTAGCGTTGATAAAGACATGGAGATAGTTAAGATAACCAGCGATGTCAAATAATAGGGGGCATTAGCAAAGAAAGGAGGACCTATTAATTCGGGTGAATAAAATTGAGGCCAAAGAATATAATGCAAAAAGGTATATGTGAGCGCCCAGGAAGAGACCCAGAAGGTGACGTAGGCGCCGATTCCTTCCATTAATATTTTCTTTTTCCCACCTAACTCAGCAATTTGTTTTTCACTTAACTTTTTCGATAAAAGAAGATAGTATGGGACTAAGATAGCCCAACCAAACGCAACACCATACGCTTGGGCATTGTAAAAGTGGAGGAAAAACGCCAGAATCGTCAATAAGTTACAAATAATGGTTGATGTGGTTGCGAGCAATAATTTTGAATAATAAATCTTATCTTTTAATTCCAAAGGAATGCAATCTCCAAAAATCTGAGTACCGAACTTTAATGATAAATTTAACTTTTACTACTAACTTTATTTGAAATTGGATATTTAAAATTATGAATTATAAATTTGAATAATTAGCTTGAGAGCGTTAAAAAATTGTCAGAAATGTCTTCATTCGATATCGCAGCAATCGTTTCAGAGTTGAAACCCATTCTTACTCATGCATGGATTAGTAATGTTTATCATTTGGACTCGATTTTTGAGATAAAGTTTCGAACCAAAGAGGGTAGTGTGGATTTACTGATAGAAGCTAAAGAATCCATTAAGAGAATCCATTTAACAAGCTATGAGCGTCCAAAACCGAAGGTACCTTCAAAATTTTGTATGACATTAAGAAAATACCTGCGGAATCAACGGGTTTTAGAAATTAGACAACATCAATTCGATCGAGTGGTAATTATTGAAGTGGGGCGGCTCAGTTCTG